>ERZ795047.21-NODE-21-length-198180-cov-13.188472_pt1 | contig 198180 bp, 198 predicted proteins | sample MGYA00375131_ERZ795047 | MGnify/ENA primary metagenome ERZ795047 (study PRJEB30176, sample SAMN05720228) | activated sludge metagenome | isolation source: Anaerobic digester | place: Japan | collected 2015-05-20 ... | reverse complement strand
ATATTGGACATCGAGGACTTTAGATGTCCGACATACAGGTTTTTGAGGTCCTTGCAAAGATCCTCCCATACCTTGTATCGCTTGGTATAGGGACCTTTGCAGGGTGGGAGCTTGTGAAGACTAAGATCCACGAGCTCGCCGAGTTTTTTAATGTGGTTGATGAGGCGCTCTATGACGACGCCGTGACCGAAAAAGAGTTCCGGGCAATCTGGGAGAAGGGCAGGGCGCTTTTCCAATGGAATTTTACAGCAAAGAAGGGGGAAGCTTGAGGACCTTCTTTAGCACGACTTCAATCCACAACGGCGAAAAAGTAGAGAGCTGCACCATCGCCGATTCTCTAGGAAATTCTGTTTTCATTACCGAAGGCGACTGGATTGAGATCGGAAGGATGAAAGGGTGGGCTAAACAAATCGTTTGCACAACAGACGCTTTGGAGGAGATCCCATGCCTTTAGATATCGAATGGGCGATCCCTACATCAGGGCGATGACTCTTTCTGCAATTTCTGAGGCTGAAGAAGTAATAAATCAGAGCTAATCTAATTTTATTTAAGAATCTAGGATCAATATTTCAATTTTAGAGAAAAAAGGATACTGCATTTGTAATAAATTGGTGCGGTCAGCGGGATTCGAACCCGCGTCATGAGCTTGGAAGGCTCAGGTGCTAGGCCACTACACTATGACCGCTTCTTTTTTATCGACTTAGTTGTATATTTAAAACTTTCTCTAAGTTACACCACAATGCTTAAAAGATGATGCCTTAAAGGTATATGTGGTGTATATGGACATAATTGGCAATAACATTAAGTTTGTTTCTTCTACTATTTTGTCATATATTGCTCACCATCATTAATTATGCCATTTTTGGCGGAGGTATTTTGTGCTAAAAATAGCTATTCCTAAAAAGGCGAGATTATCAAATTCCAGTCTTGACATCCTGAAAAGATCAGACTATGCGTCTGTGGATAGTGATAGAAAGTTATTTCCAAGAATTAAAGAAAATAAATTAAGGTGATATTTATTATAACTCAAGGTATGTCGAAATACTGCCATGATCAATTTGGGAATGTGATTTTGACTGGATTAGACATTATTGCTGAAAGAGGGGCAGAAGTTAGGATATTACAAAAAATGGGATTTGGTAAATGTGTCCTTACTATTGCTCTACCTAAAAACTCTTCCATCATATCTTTTGAAGATATTGAAATATCAGATAAGGTTAGCATGGAAAAGACTCCAGTTATGAATTTTTTAAAACTAATCTCTAAGGCTATTGGCTTCGAAACCATCTTTATTGCAAATGGAAGCAGTGTTGATAAAAAGAGAGGAGAAATAGAAATTCTTTCGTCATCAATCAAAAACGTATTATATGTTCAAAATAAGAAGTATATTATGATAAACATTCCAACAAAATCTTTAGCTGAATTTGAAAAGAATTTTCATGGACATGAAGGTTCAACAATAATGTATGTTATACCTAAAAAGTCACCTGTTATTGCGCATTATGCAATTGATGAAAAACAAGCTTCAGAAACAATTAAGAGATTAAAGTGGATGGGAAACTTTTATACTCTCTATAGAAAGGTTGGTGAATTGATTGATTGAAATTTATGAAGATTCAAAAGTTTTATTTGAAAAAAATGAACAGAGAAAGGTGTTGTTAGAAGATGACGGCTATGTTAAATCAATCCTTTTAGATGTTGAAAAAAGAGGTGACGAAGCACTTAGGGAATACACATTAAATTTCGATGGCGTTAATATAAATAACTTTTTAGTAAATCAAGAGGAGATAGTGGAAGCCTATGAAAATGTTGACACTGAATTAATAGAAGCACTTGAAATTTCAGCAGAAAATATTGAAGACTTTCACAGAAGAGAAATTCCACAATCATTTTTATTTGAAAAAAAGGGAATTACTGCCGGACAAATGATAACGCCTTTGGATAGTACAGGAATATATGTGCCAGGTGGAAGAGCCGCATATCCATCAACAGTACTAATGGCGGCAATACCTCCAAAAATATGCGGTGTCCCACGGATTGTCGTTGTTACTCCTCCAAATAAGAATGGCAAATGTAACGATGTGGTGCTAGTGGCATCAGATATCGCAGGCGTGGATGAAGTTTACAAAGTTGGAGGCGCTCAGGCAATAGCAGCTTTGGCATACGGTACCGAATCAATAAAAAAAGTTTCAAAAATAGTTGGACCAGGAAATAAATATGTTGCAATGGCAAAAAAACTTGTAGAAACACCAACAGAATTTCCTGCAGGGCCAAGTGAAGTTATGATAATTGCAGAAGAAAGTTCAAATCCAAGATTTATAGCTCTTGACATGCTTGCACAATCAGAGCACGACCCTCTAGCTTCATCATACCTATTGACAAATTCAAGAAAGCTTGCTGAAAAAGTTAAAGGAGAAATAGAAAAGGAACTTATGGTACTCCCAAGAAAAAATATTCTTGAAGAGTCTTTAAAGAGAGGAGGGATATTCATTATATCTTCTATTGATGAGGCCATAGATCTTTCAAATGAATTTGCTCCTGAACATCTTGAGATAATGATTAATGAGCCCTTTTCAATCCTTACAAAAATTAAAAATGCAGGATCCGTATTTTTAGGAGATTATTCCCCTGAAGCAATGGGAGACTACGTATCAGGAACAAATCATGTACTCCCAACATCAGGATATGCTAGATATTATTCTAGTCTTTCAGTTGATGATTTCTTAAAGAAATATACCTTTCAATATATTACAAAGGATGGACTAAAAACTTACAGAAACACAGTTTCCATACTTGCTAGATCAGAAGGATTATTTGCACATGAAAAAGCTGTGAATGTGAGGTTTGAAGATGAAAAGCAAATTTGACAGGGATATTTTAAGTAATCTTGAATCTTACTCTTCAGAAGTTTCGGTATCGGGAGAAGATCTAATTAGATTGCATGCCAATGAACTACCATGGAAAAATGAAGCTGTAATTTTGGCATTAAAGGAGAGCCTCCCATCAATGCCTATTAATCGATATCCAGAAGTAACTAATTCAGAGATAAGACAAAAAATTGCAAACTATATCGGATTTGAAACAAAAAATGTACTTATAGGAAACGGTAGTGATGAGATTATAGACACAATAGGAAAGGCATTCATATCCCCTCTCGATAAAGTGGCCATACCTTATCCTACATTTTCTCTTTATTCTACAATTACAAAGATATACTCAGGACTTCCAATCATGATTCCCCTCAATAAAGATTATACCCCTCCAATTAAAAAAATCATTTCTGAGGTAAAAAATGCGAAGATTGCTATTATTTGTAGCCCAAATAATCCTACTGGAATTGCATACACAGATGAGGAATTAAAGTCAATATTGGATACAGGGGTATTGGTGATTCTTGATGAAGCATATGCAGAATTTAATGGCCACTCAGGAATGGGATTACTGAATGATTATAATAATTTGATTGTGATGAAGACGTTTTCTAAAGCATTTGGGCTTGCAGGATTCAGAACAGGTTACTGCGTATCATCAGAAATCTTGATAGATTCTATGAGCAAAGTCATGCTTCCTTATAATTTAAATTTGGCATCTATGAAAATAGCCGAGTATGCTATCCAACATAAAGATTTCATGATTAATTCAGTCAAAAAGATTAAAGAAAATAGAAAGTACTTATTTGGTGCATTGAAAGAACTTGATGGAGTAAATCCAATTCAATCAAGTGCTAATTTTATACTATTTGAAACAGAAAATCCAAAAATAATATATGAAGAATTATTAAAGAGAAAGATATTGATAAGATATTTTGAAGGTAAAAATTATCTTAGAGTAACTGTGGGAACCTATGAAGAATGTGTTAAGTTTATTTCTAGTTTGAAGGAGATACTAAATGCCTGTTAGGATCGGAATCATAGATTATGGAATGGGAAATCTAAAAAGTGTTTATAAAGCACTTAGATTTCTGAAAACAAATCCCATCTTCATAAATAAAGAAGAAGGCTTTGATTGCGATGGCTTTGTATTACCGGGAGTTGGGGCATTTGAAGATGGAATGAGAAATCTAACTCCTTTTATTAAAGTCTTAAAAAAAGAGGTAGAAACAAAACCTATTTTAGGTATATGTTTGGGTATGCAGATGCTTTTCTCTGATAGCGAGGAAAATGGATTTTTTAAAGGACTAAATCTAATTCCAGGGTCAGTGAGGAAACTTCCAGACAGCCTAAAAGTTCCTCATATGGGATGGAATAGCATTGAGTTTTTGAGTGATGATCCCATTCTAACAGAAATAAAAAACGGTTCATACTTTTACTTTGTTCACTCTTACATACCCTTTTGCAATCTCAATTATTCCCTTGGAGAAACAGAATACGGGATAAAGTTTCCTTCAATAGTTGCAAAAGAATATATTTACGGTACACAATTTCATCCTGAAAAGAGTGGAGAATCAGGATTAAAACTACTTAGAAATTATATTCATATTGTGGAGGATACTTTATGAAAGTTTTACCTGCTATTGACATACTTAATAGGAACTGTGTCCAACTTGTAGGAGGGGACCCTAATACTAAAATATTTGAACATGCAGATCCGTTGACAATTGCAAAAAAATGGGCAAAATATTCAGATTATTTGCATTTGATAGATCTTGATGCCGCTATTTACAATAGAGATACAAACAGGGATATAATAAAGAAAATTCTTTCCGAAGTAAAAATCCCTACCGAAGTCGGAGGAGGCATAAGAAGTATAGAAATATTTAGGGATCTAATCGATGCAGGTGCGGATAAACTAATAATGGGAACGTCTGCAATAAAAAATTTTGAACTCCTAAATAATATAAAAAACGAATTTGGGAAGAAGAGAATAGTCATCGCTTTAGATGTTAAAGGGGAAGATGTATCAATTTCAGGTTGGACTCAAGATTCAGGATTAAAAATATTTGAGGCCATAAATAATTTGGAAGAATACGCTTCTTCTTTTCTCATTACAAGTATCGGTGTAGAAGGAAAAATGAAAGGGCCAGACATATCATTATACAAAAAGATTTTATCAATAACGGACGTTGAAATAATTGCATCAGGCGGTATATCTTCAATTGATAATTTGATAGAGCTTGATAGAATTGGAATTAACAAAGCAGTTGTTGGAGCTGCAATTTATAACAATAAGATTGATTTAGAAAATGTAAGAAAAGTTTTTGGGTGATTAGATTTGAGACAAGCAAAGATTGAACGAAAAACAAAAGAAACTAATATAGAAATTAAACTAAATATTGATGGACAGGGTAAATATAAAATCTCAACATCAAAGAAATTTTTTGATCATATGCTTGAAACGTTTTCTAGATACAGCCTTTTCGACTTGGAGATAAAAGCAGATGGTGATTTAACACATCACTTAGTTGAGGATATAGGAATCGCCTTGGGAATTGCTTTTTCAGAAGCCATAGGAAATAAAAAAGGGATAAATAGGATAGGATTTGCTACAGTTCCTATGGACGATAGCCTTGTCATGACCTCTCTTGATATTGGTGGTAGACACTATACAAAATTTGATTTAAAGTTTAAGTTTGATAAAATAGAAGAGGTTTCTCCCGATCTATTATTGCATTTTTTAGATTCATTTGCTCAAAAAGTTCCTTTGAATCTATTTATTAAGGAATTTTACGGGGAAGATGATCACCACAAAATAGAGGCAGCGTTTAAATCATTTGGCAAAGCGCTCTTGATGGCAACTTCCTTTAATGAGAGAATTGATTTACTCTCAACTAAAGGAGTGATTTGATGCACACAAAAAGAATTATTCCATGTCTTGATGTTAAACAGGGTAGAGTTGTAAAAGGCGTAAAATTTGTGAACATTAAGGACGCAGGCGATCCAGTTGAAATGGCACAACTATACAGCGAGAAAGGTGCTGATGAATTAGTATTTCTCGACATCACAGCCTCTTCTGATAAAAGAAATATAATGATAGATGTAGTTGAGAGGGTCGGGGATGTTGTCTTCATCCCATTTACTGTAGGAGGAGGATTAAGGAACATAGAGGATATAAAGGCTATACTACGCGCAGGTGCAGATAAAGTCAGCCTTAGTACCTCCGCAGTTCAAAAACCCGATCTATTAAAAGAATCATCAAAAGTATTTGGAAGCCAATGCATAGTCCTTGCAATTGATGCTAAAAAGAAAGGTGAAAGCTGGGAAGTATATACTCACGGTGGCAGAGTTCCAACAGGGATGGACGCAGTTGAATGGGCAAAGAAAGCCGAAAATCTTGGTTGTGGGGAGATATTACTCACAAGCATGGATGCAGATGGAACAAAAAATGGTTATGACATACCATTGACAAAGGCGATATCGGAAGCTGTGAATATACCTGTTATAGCATCAGGCGGCGCAGGAAATGCAGAACATATATATGAAGCCTTAACTAAAGGCAAAGCTGATGCTGCACTTGCAGCTTCAATATTTCATTATGAAGAACATTCAATAAGGAAGGTAAAAGAATATCTTAGATCAAAAAATGTTTCGGTAAGATTATGAGCAAGTTTAACCTTAAATGGGATGAAAAAGGCCTCATTCCTGCAATAGTCCAGGAGTATAATACGAAAGAAGTGCTTATGACTGCATACATGAACGAGGCATCACTAATGAAAACAATAGAAACTGGGAGAACTTGTTTTTGGTCAAGAAGCAGACAAAAATTCTGGTTTAAAGGGGAATCCTCCGGAAATATCCAAAACGTAAAGGAGATTAGATACGACTGCGATGCTGATTCTTTATTGATTTTGGTTGAACAGATTGGCGCAGCATGTCATGAAGGGTATTCAACATGTTACTTTAGGAAAATTGATGAAAGAATAATTGGCCAAAAGACATTTGAAGCTGGCCTTTATGTCCTAGATGAACTTTACAAATTAATTGAAAAAAGAAAGAAAGAGCTTCCAAGCGAATCTTATACTACTAAATTGCTTACTGACAAGAGTCTGCTCCTTAAAAAAATTGGAGAAGAGGCAAGTGAAGTAATTATTTCATATTCTGAAGACAAAAGCAGAACTGTTGAAGAAGCTGCTGATTTACTTTATCACTTGTTTGTTCTATTAGTTGAAAGAGATGTCGAACTGGGATTATTATTAAAGGAATTGAAGGAGAGGAGAAGTGAATAAATGAATTTGGGAAAAAGATATGATTTTCATTCACATACGATTTTTTCTGATGGAGAATTAATCCCCTCAGAACTTGTTAGACGTGCAAAAACTTTGGATCACAAAGCAATTGCTTTGACAGATCATGTAGATGTTTCAAACATTGAATTCATTGTTCCAAATATTGCAAAAGTTTCTGAAGAACTAAGTCAATATTGGGATATAATGGTAATTCCTGGAGTTGAAATTACCCATGTACCTCCTGAGACGATTAAAAAACTTGCTATCAAAGCAAAAAAACTTGGCGCAAAGATTGTAGTTGTACATGGTGAAACACCAGTAGAGCCAGTAATGCTTGGAACAAACAGAAGTGCAATAGAAAGCGGTGAAGTTGATATTCTTGCCCATCCAGGGATAATTGACAAAAAAGATGCAAAACTTGCAAACAAATCAGACATATTCCTTGAAATTACTGCAAGAAGTGGGCACAACATTGGAAACGGTAGGGTAGCTGCTTTAGGTGAGAATTTCCTTTTAAATACAGATACGCATTCACCAAACAATCTTATTACCCAAGAATTCGCCTATAAGGTCGCCTTGGGAGCAGGACTTAATGAAGAATCTTCAATAAAGGTAATTAAAGAAAATCCTAAAATACTACTTGAAAAAATATTATAAAAAACAATAGTCAATATTTGCCTTTATTTTTTTAGCCTGGCATTAGTTCCGAGTAAATAAGTACCAAATCCTATTGACCACACTATAAGAGGATATACTATCCATCTTTCCGTTCCCCCACCACCCAATATTGGAATAAAAAAACTTGCAGAAACAAGGAATAAAAGTGAAACTCCACCAATACATAATGATATATGGCTGTATGGGGATTCTATAATCTTTGAAGAAGCAATGGCAGCAATACCTCCTGAGATAAAAGTAATTAAAGCAAAAATCGGATGCAATATCTTAACATTTCCTGGGAATATTCCAACTCCTAGCACACCAATTCCAAATAAGCTAAAAGAAATGTTAAAAATTAATTTTTTGTATAATAAAAACATAAAATATGCACTAATTAGGGCCATTATACCCACTATAATCATTGTTAAATTGAAAATTATGGCTGATGGATGAATTGTTATATCATTTGAGGGGTGAGTTGATCCAAGATCGCTTATCATACTATCTGACGTGGTATATTTGTATGGGTAGAAAATTTCAGCAGTGATTATGCCCATTATTGCGATAAATCCCGCAAGAAATAAGAGAGTGCCAGCTACCAACTGAGGATTCCTTTTAAATAAATTAATATCTGAAATTAATGTCATCCCCTTATAATAATTACATGTCAAGAATTTATATGATTTACTTTTAGAAAGGTAGGTGCTAATTTTGATAGAGATTTTTTTATAATACTGCAAAACTCTTATAAACAATTTTTTTAATTTTTAAAATATGGACATTGGGCAGTTTATTAAAAATGTTGTTGATGCCATACTATCATTTAGTGACTTTATAGCAGAAGAGATTTCTGCTCTAACTAATGGATTTCTCCCAGAAGCTGCAGTCAATGAAGTGGGAATTTTAATTCTTTTAATTATTTTGAGATTGGGATTTGATTATGCAAAAAGAATATTGGAAATCTTGATTGTAATATTTGTCATTTACATAATTATACAACTTCTGCCTTCAATCATTAATTCGATAGGGTAGCGTTAAGAAAGATGCAGCATAAGATTTTTATTGAGAATTATGGTTGTACCCTGAATAAGGGTGACAGTGAGATACTTAAATATTTTTTGAATGACTATATTGTTGAGTCAATTGATGAAGCAAACACGGTAATATTGAATACTTGTGGAGTCAAGGGACAAACTGAAAAAAAGATTGCCTTACGAATCTCTTCTTTAGTTGACAACAAAAGAGTAATCGTATCAGGATGTCTTCCCAAAATAAATCTTGATGTTATTGACGAGAGGGTATCGGGGATTATTGGAACTAATGATATAGATCGTATCCTTGAAGTTGTTTTTTCAAAAGAGAAAAAAATTTTTATTTCAGATGATAATAAAAGATTAGGGCCTAAAACTTCTTTTAAAAAGATTAGAGATAACTCATCTTCTGCAATTGTCCAGATATCAGAAGGATGCGCGGGGCAATGTAGTTTTTGTTGTACGAGATTTGCTAGAGGGAGAGTTCACAGTTTTCCCATTGAAGAAATAGTAAAAGAAATTAATGAAGCTCTTAAAGAGGGCTATAAAGAAATTCTCCTTACCTCCCAAGATACAGCTGCGTACGGATTAGATAGCGGGGATACACTCCCATCCCTTCTTAAAAAAATCTTTAGTATTAATGAGAAATTCATGTTGAGGCTTGGTATGGCAAATCCAAATCATATAAAAAAATTTAAGCATGAATTAGTGGAGATATACAAAGATCCTCATATGTATAAATTTTTACATCTGCCTGTTCAATCGGGAGATAATAGTGTTCTTGTAGATATGACTAGAGGATACACTGTTAAAGATTTTTTAGAGACAGTTAATCTTTTTAGAGAAAATATAAAGGATATTTACCTAGCTACAGATATTATCGTAGGATTTCCCACTGAAGATGATGCTGCATTTGAAAACACTTTCAAACTTATTGAAACTATAAGGCCAGATAAGATTAATCTCACCCGCTTTTCTCCAAGACCTGGAACACCTTCATCAAAAATGAGGCAAATACCCCCCTGGATTGTTAAAGAAAGATCGAGAAGATTAAATATTCTCAGGAAAAAAATTTCTCTTGAGATAAATAAGTCTTATGTTGGAAGAAGCTTTGAAGTGCTAGTGACTGAAAAAAATAAAGATGGAACTTTTACTGGGAGAATATATAATAATAAACCCGTAATTTTAGAAAATACAGTGGTAGGCCAATTCATTGATATTGATATAGAAGATGCCACCCCTACATATCTTATTGGGAGAAGGTGATCTATTGGAGTTGAAAGAATTACAGAAAAAAGATAAAATATTTTGTGAGGAACGTGGATGGGATAAATTCCCGCCTTCACTTGTCTTAATTCATCTCTATGAGGAATTATCTGAAGTCGGAGAATATATACTCTACAAAGATGGTTACAAGAAGAGTGGATTGGGAAATGATAGAAATGCAGATTATGAGAATCTTAAGCGTGAATTTGGGCAGATACTATCTTTATTGATGCAACTTGCTAACTCCTTTGATATTGATATAGAATCAGCATTTTTATCAGAGTTTGAAATAATGCAAAAGAGGTTTGGAAAGAAAGAATGGAGAGAATATACGAACAATATTGTTTAGGGGGGCTTTTAAGCCCCCCTGGAGGGAAAATGGAGGAAAAAGATGAGCAACACCATTAATCAATTTTTAACAATGGTGCCCATAACTTAATATTTCTATTGTTACAATACTATATAAGCTTTTCGGTATTATTGTTTAACAATAATGTAATAATGATTATCATGAATGTTTTATTCTCTTTGGGTTCGGCTGTAAAACTTGGCCTTAAACGAGGGGTCCCTTTGGTAGACCAAAGAACATGTTATCTTATGATTGAAGGTAAATGTAATGCTGGATGCCTATTTTGTATAAGGTCAAAAGATCAATCAAAACTTTCAAGACTACCTTGGTATTCATTTGACTTAGAAAACTCAATTACTCAAATAGAAGCTACCTTTGAACGTGTTTGTATTCAAAGTATTAATTATAATAAATTCATTTTTGACATAAAAGAAATAATAACTAAATTTTCTAAAAAAATTCCTGTTTCTGTGTCTCTTTCATTAAAAGATTATAGTGAGATTGAAAGCCTACATGGCGATGTGGATAAAGTAGGAATAGGATTAGACTGTGCAAGAAAAGATATCTTCAAACAAATGAAACCCTACTATAGTTGGGACAAAACGTGGAAAGGCATAGAAAGTGCTTCAGAAATATTTGGGAAATATAACGTGATTTGCCACCTCATAGCCGGACTAGGTGAAACTGAAAAAGACATGATTTTAACAATTCAAAAGCTTTTTGATATGGGAGTATATCCTTCTTTATTTGCTTTTACTCCTATTAAAGGAACGATATATGAAAAACTATCGCCTCCTAATATTTCAAGCTATAGAAAAATTCAAATAGCACAATATTTAATTACGTCAAATATTAAAAAAGCTGAAGAATTTCATTTTGAAAAAGGAGATATATTTTTTAAGGGCGAAGATTTCAATAATTTAAAATCTGATGTCTTTGTTACCCGAGGATGCCCTTCATGTGATCGACCGTTTTATAACGAATCTCCAAAAGGGAATATTTACAATTTTCCGGACATTAGCTTAGTTCCTCCAGACATCCTAAAAGATATTGAACCATAAGATTTATTAAATATTTATGATAAAATAATTTGTGATGTTATGGAGGATACATTTAATATAGAAGTTAAGATACCCGATTTTGTAAAACTTTTAGGTGAGGAGGGAAAAAATCAGATTTTAGAAGAAGTTAAGAAAAAAGTAGACAAGGATGTATCTAACATTGTAGTCAAAGCTGCAAGAGAACTAATGGCTGAGAAGTTGGGGCTTGATACTAGGGAAAGCCCATTTGGACCAATATCCACAAAAAAACACTCTACAACTACTGCCCCTACTGAGGAAGATGAATCCAAATCTGACATGCTATGTCCAAACTGCCAAAAACCACTTGAACCTGGTGTTAAATTTTGTAGATTCTGTGGTCAAAAGCTAGCTTAATCTTCAAGTATTAATAAAGCTTTTTTTATCTTTTCATAATTAACCTTTGTTTCTATACATCCGTCTATTTCAAGATTGATACCCCTTCCAGGTATTTTAAGATAGTCCAAGACTAAACTGGCCTCTCGAAGCTCAACATGACATCCAACGCCAATAATTGCCTTAGGTCTAGCAAATTTTATTACCTTTTTTACAAAAGACCCCCCCGGCACAATAAATACCTTGATATTTCTTTCTTCACAAAAACTAACTATATCCCCTATTCCACATTTTCCACATTTCTTACACTCAAAACCTTTTGCTGAGTCGAGAATTGCTGGGCAATCAATTTTTCTAAGACATTGGGGAAGTAGTAGAATTCTATCTTCAAAAGGAATCTTTGAGAGTTCTTTATAGTGAATAAAATTTCTCAAGTCGTTTGAAATCATATCGATATAGCCTTTTCTCAATCCAACCTTTTCAGTCAATATCTTTAACGGGTGGTATAGCAAATCTAAAACAAAAAGTACAAATCTTGGAAAAAATACTTTTTTTGTTTTGGCAGAATAAGAAATTAAAATTATAGCTATAAATAACAATAATACTATTAATAGGAAAATAAATGTTATGATGACTCCTAGAATTCCAAATACATTTATCATTAGTTTACTCCTAATAGTATTTCTTTTACTAACTCTATATCTACGTCAGTTTCAATACATCCAGTTTTTTTCAAAAGTATGCCGTATTGTGGTATTCCTTGGGTAGATAGTATCCTCATCATTTCGTTTAATTCAGCATGGCATGCTATCAACAAAACGGAAGAGCATGGGTGTCGTTTTAACACTCTTTTTACAAAAGATCCTCCAGGGGCTATAAAAACTTTAATAGAATTTTCATCACATATTTCCTTTAAGTTTCCTATTTTACACTTTCCGCACTTGATACAATTTACACCTAGTTCCGGGCTGACCTGTGCTTTACAATCAATAGACCTCAAGCAATACGGAAAAACAACTATCCTATCTTTAATTTTTGAAGAAAGATATTCGTTTTTAAGTATCCCATTTCTTATTTCAATCTCTATTTTATCTACAATACTTTTATCCATATTTGAATACACAAAAAGCCGTTTAAGTGGATAATAAAGAGCATCTAATAAAAATAATGTGGCCCTTGGAAATACTATTTTTTTCCTTCTAATCATTATAAAGATTAAAAGAGTTGCAATCAAAAGAAGTATCCCGAAAATAATAATGGTCGTAACAAATATAATGCCCAATACGGAAAAAAAACTAGGTAATTCATTCATTACAATAGAATAAAAAAATCGTATTTAAAAATATAATTGATTATAGTTTTTTGAAAATTTTGGGTTTTAAGAGGTACAACACAAGAATAACAAGTCCCGCTCCCAAAACAATCAAAGTCCCTAATATTACTACTATGGAACTTTTTCTAATTGTTATACTGTCGATAGCACTTATTTTTGAATTGATCAAATTTACTTTTTCATGATCCCCCAGTTCCGCATAAAGCTTTCTTGCTTCAATGTAGTTTTCTTTAGATTTCCTGTAGTCTCCTGCTGCATAACTGTCTTCCGCTATCCTAAAAAATCTGGCAGCATCATCTAATCTTGCATCGTCCCCTATTGCAATAAGCATCGATTTGAATGTGTTGGCATCTTTATTTGTAGGGGAGATATCGAGTGCGGTATTAATAGCCTCAATTGCTTCTTGGTAATTTCCAAGACTATACTCTGCTCTTGCAATTCCATACCATGCTCCAAATAAACTATTGTTTAATCCATTTGCAATTTTGTATGTGGATAATGCTTCTTCGTATTTGCCGAGTGAGGATAAAATATCTCCTTTTAATATCAATGCTTCCATTTTCTGTTCGTACCCAGGATCCCTGACAAGGGCATTATTTATTTCAATTAATGCATCTGCAAATCGTTTTTTGTTCCATAGAGATTTTGCTTTGATAAAGTATGGCTCATATTTCGAGGGATTGATTTCTATGGCTTTATCGCTAGTTTTTATTGCATCATCATAATTGTTGTTGGCCAGATATTCTTCTGCAACAAAAACTAACTCTGTATATGTTAAATCCTTTTCTTCAGGAGAGGTAGGGCCCATACTTTCTGAAAAATAGTCAAAAATATTTGTGATAAGTCGTAAGTGATCATATTTTGTAATCATATGATCTTCGATAAAAGTTGAAGATCCAATTGCCACAACTTTTCCATCCAAAACGTTAGATTTTGCTGCAACTATTATGTCAGTGCCAGAAATAGGATTTAAAGGATCCTTAGGTGGGGTGCCAGATTTATCCGGATCACTTAAATAAGGTCTGCTAAGACTTTGAGGAGATCCTTTCATTAAAGCTTTTGAATCATTGGATGCTAAAGTAAGTGAACACGGTAGCTTCATTGCGATTCTAAATATTTCTTTAGTGATGGCATCATCAATAATATTGACAACAATAACATTAGTTGCATCATTATCGTAGTAGCTTTGTGTATCTGTGACTAAATCATCATTAAAAATAATACCCATGTTAGCTGTTAATTCATTTAATACCTCTCTTGTCTTTTTTGTATCAAGAGAGCTCCCTCCCCTACCAACAACTAAAAGACTGCCTCCTTCTTTTACAAATTTTTCAATAGCAGCTATTTCATGTGGACTGAAATTTGACTTAGGAACAATAACAAGTAGGATATCATAGCTATTTAATGTATTGTCAGTAATTTTAACTTTATTTTCTGATAAAATGAATCCTTTGTTTCTAAGTTGGTTAATAAACATGTCATATCCAGCGGTAAAACTAATTGGCTCATCATGAGCAATATCAATTAAAACTCTTTTCTTGGATTCTGCATTAACATTTAGGGGTATATTAAATACTAATAATGCAACTATGCTTAAAACAAATAATTTCTTCATGATGCCACCTCAGAAAATAACATTCAATAACATTTAAAAACATATTTGTTTTTGGACATCAAATTGATTTTGTTTAGGATCTACGTATACTTTGTTGCACAATTTCAATCAAACGACATTTATTTCTGATCTGTTTTTCCTTTCACCAATCGTTGTTTCTTGTCCTATAAGGCCCTTGGCAATATCTTTATTCCATAAGAGTGAATTCATACTTGGGCACATTTAAAAAATCGAAAGAAATACAAAACTTTCCCATATTGATATAATTTTCGTTGATAGCATCGCTATTGCCTGGCATGGATATATAGGGCCTATATAGGACCTAAGCTTTGCAGTTGGATTACTCAACAAAATAAGCTGCACCAAAAGCTTTAAATACCAACCACAATTATTCAGAAATGGTACGGCGACCACAGCAGAAGTGATACACCTGGACTCATCTCGAACCCAGAAGTTAAGCCTTCTTGCGTCGTGATTTGTACTGCTAGTAGTGGGAATATCACAACGTCGCCGGCCTTTATATTCTTGGCTATTTATATACTAGCCGACTGATGAAAAACTATATGTTTTGAGGAATGAGGTGTTTTAATGGCAGTTTATGTTAAATTTAAAGTCCCAGAAGAATTAGCAAACAAATCTTATGAATCTCTTGAAATGGTAAGGGACACAGGAAAATTAAAGAAAGGTGCAAATGAAACTACAAAAGCTGTTGAAAGAGGTATTGCAAAACTAGTTTATCTTGCGGAGGATATCACCCCTGAAGAGATAATTGCACACATACCTTTGATATGTGATGAAAAAGAAATACCATATATCTATGTTCCAAGGAAAGACGAACTTGGTGCAGCAATAGGCATTGACGTACCAACAGCAGCAGTTGCAGTAATTAAAGAGGGCAAAGCTAAGGATCTCATTGATGATATTATAGTCAAAGTAAAAGAACTTAGAAAGTGATTTAATGGCCGAGATTGATGCAGGAATACCGGCAGAAGTTTTAGAGATTGTCATTCGTACTGGCGTAACTGGAGATATCTTCCAGGTAAGGGTCAAAGTACTTGAGGGAATGGATAAAGACAGAGTTATCACACGAAATCTAAGAGGCCCGGTAAGAGTTGGGGACATTGTTGTTCTAAAGGAAACTGAAAGGGAAGCAAAGGAGATAAAGACGCCAAGGTGAGATCATGCCAAGAAAAGTTAACTGTTCTTTTTGTGGAGAATTAATTGCTCCCGGAACAGGCCTTATTTTCGTAAGAAAGGATGGGGTTGTATATAACTTTTGTACTCATAAATGTGAAAGGAATATGATCAATTTAAATAGAAAACCAAGAAAAATCAGATGGACTGAAGAGTACAAAAAAGAAAAGGCCCTTAGAACAAAAAAATAATTTTTTAATAAATTTTTTAAATTGGTGTTTAAGATGAGTGAAAGAACTTTAATTATTTTAAAACCAGATACTATAATGAGATCTAATATTGGAAATGTTTTATCTAGGATTGAATCCAAAGGATTAAAAATAGCCGCTTTAAAAATGGAATGGGTATCTAAAGAAAAAGCAGGAATTCATTATGCAGAACACAAAGGAAAAACCTTTTATGAAAGTTTGATTAATTATATCACTTCTTGCCCAGTAGTTCTTGGGGTAATCGAAGGAGAAGATGCAATAACTGTTATAAGATCTCTATGTGGTACTACTGACCCCCATAAAGCTGCTCCTGGAAGTATAAGGGGGGACTTTGGATATAAGAAGGGAAATGACATATTTAATGTAATTCATGCCTCGGATTCTATAGAAAGCGCGAAGAGGGAAATTTCTTTGTTTTTCAAAGATCAAGAAATATTTAATTACAATAAATAAACAAATCGTTGTTTAAATGATACGGCAGCCGATTATCTCTGTTTTGGGTCACGTGGATCATGGAAAAACATCCCTTCTAGATTATATCAGGGGAACTACTGTTGCATCTAGAGAAGCTGGCGGAATTACTCAACACATTGGTGCGACAGAGGTACCTATCAGCATAGTGAAAGATATCTGTGGGACTGATTTTGATAAATGGGGAATCAAACTTCCCGGATTATTATTTATCGATACCCCTGGCCATAAAGCATTTACAAACTTAAGATCTAGAGGAGGGTCTCTTTCTGATTTGGCTGTACTGATAGTGGACATTAATGAAGGATTACAACTACAGACTATAGAAAGTATCAATATATTGAAAAACTATAAAACTCCTTTTGTAATGGCATTGAATAAGATTGATAGAATAAACGGTTTTAACATTATACCAAAATCCTCTTTTAGCAATATTATAAATAAACAAAGCCAGACTGTTAAATCTATAATTGACCAAAAAATATGGGACTTCCAGGCAAAGATGTACGAACAAGGATTTGATTGTGAGATTTATAATAAAATTTCAGACTATACTAAAAAAGTTGCAATGGTTCCCATATCGGCTAAAACGGGCATGGGTATACAAGACCTTCTTTTACTTATTGCAGGTCTTTCTCAGAAATTTCTGAAAAACAAACTAGAAATAGATGAAAATGAGCCCGGTAAAGCAACAATATTAGAGGTCAAGGAAGAAAAAGGTTTGGGGATGACTTTAGATGTTATTTTGTACGATGGAGTCATTAAAAGAAAAGACGATATTGTTTTTGGTGGAAAAGATGGCATCTATACATCCAATATTAGAGCTTTACTTAAGCCTAAATCGCTTGAGGAAATAAGGGATCCAAAGAAAAAATTCGATTCAGTTGAATCACAATTTGCTGCAGCAGGGATAAAAATTTCTGCACATGATTTAGAAAAAGCATTGGCAGGGTCCCCGCTTTATGTAGCAAAAGATATTGAAAAAACAAAAAGGGAAATCTCTAAAGAAATTAAATCAATAAAAATTGAGAATAATAATTCTGGCGTTATTATAAAAACAGATACTCTTGGCAGTCTTGAAGCCATAGTCATGGAATTAAACGAACTGGGGATTAATATTCGAAGGGCGGATATAGGAGACGTCACAAAACAAGATATAATTGAGGCAAAATCTGTCAAAATGGAAGATAAGGTATCTGCAGTTATTTTTGCCTTTAATTCCAAAATTTTGCCAGATGCAAAAGAAGTTGCAGTTAGAGAAGATATTAAAATATTTGAAAGTGAAATTATTTACAAATTGCTAGAAGATTATGAGATTTGGAAGAAAGAAGAAATAGAAAAACAAAAGAAACAGAAATTTGAAGGGATTACAAGGCCAGGAAAAATAGAACTTATGCATCATCATGTTTTTAGAGTAACAAAACCAGCAATAGTAGGTGTTAGGGTATTACGCGGAAGACTAAAAACAGATGTGTCATTACTAAAAGATGATGGAAAAAATATAGGGGTTGTAAAAACCTTAAAGGATAAAAATGACTTTTTAAAAGAGGCCTTGCAAGGTAAAGAAATAGCCTGTGCAATAGATGGGCCAACAGTTGGTAGGCAAATAAAAGAGGGGGACATACTTTATGTGAATATACCCCTTCCAGACTACAAAAAATTAAAATTTGAAATTTATAATGATTTAACACAAGACGAAAAAGAAGTTCTCGATGAATTTATACTAATAAAAAGGAAGGAGGACTCCCTTTGGGGCATATAGTTACATTACCAAAAGACTTAAATATCATTTTAAACTATAAAAATTTGTTAGCTTCTTATTATTTAACTAATTATTTTGAGGTGATTTTGTGGAAGATATAAAGAAAGGTACTACTACAGTAGCTATTGTATGTAAGGACGCTGTAGTATTAGCAACAGATAGAAGAGCATCAATGGGTTATTTGGTGGCACATAAGAACGTTAAAAAAGTATATAGGATTGACGATCACATTGGCGCTACAGTAGCAGGCAGTGTAGGAGATATCCAGAGTTTAATTGGATCCCTTAGAGCAGAAGTAAATCTTTATAAGATGAAAAATGGCGCTAAAATGTCTACTAGATCACTTGCTACGCTGACATCGCATATACTACATGGACAGAGATACTACCCCCTAATTGCGTGGCTTGTTGTAGCTGGATTTGACGAAAAACCAATAGCTTACTCTATAGATCCAATTGGTGGAGTAAATGAGGATAAAGCCATTTCAACTGGTTCAGGATCGCTTGTGGCATATGGCGTCTTAGAATCAATGTATAGGGACGGTATGAGCTGGGAAGAAGGTGCATCTGTTGCGATTAAGGCAATTAATGCAGCAATAGAGAGAGACCTTGCCACCGGAAATGGCATTACAATGGCCGTAATCGATAAGGACGGCTACCGAGAACTTTCTGATGAAGAAATTATGGGTATTATGAGTCAGAATTAATTCTCTTTTTATTTTAATTATTAATTTATCGTATATTCTTAAGAAATTAGGTGAGTTTTTGTCTTCAGAGGAGATACTTAAAGAAATTAAAAACGTTGTAACGGAAAATATACCTCCCGGTGCTGTCATAACTAATATTGACTTTGAAGGGCCTGAGGTCGTTATATACACTAGAAATCCAGGGATGCTAGTTGATGATGGTGAAGTGGTAAAAGAACTAGCAAAGAATCTAAGAAAAAGGATTATTGTAAAGCCTGATGTTGCCGTACTAACAACAGAAGAAGAAGCAATAAATAAAATAAAAAACATTGTTCCTGATGAGGCCGAGATAACTGATATCAGTTTCGACCCTTCAGCTTCGGAAGTTATAATCGAGGCAAAAAAACCAGGCCTTGTAATCGGAAAATCTGGCCAGACTTTGAGAGACATCACAAGAGTTGTAAGATGGGCCCCTATAGTAAGAAGGACTCCACCTTTACAATCTGACACAATTAAAGCTGTTAGATCAACTCTTCAAAAAGAAGCTGATGAAAGAAAGACAATCCTAAAAAAAATTGGTCACAGAATCTATAGAACTCAAGATATACGCTCTGAGTGGATAAGAGTCACACTTCTTGGAGGATTTAGGGAAGTGGGAAGATCATGCTTACTTTTACAGACTCCGGAGTCTAAAGTTTTGTTAGACTGTGGCGTTAATGTAGCAACAAATGATCCTAAACATGCTTACCCTCACTTAGATTCTCCCGAATTTAAGTATATTCTTAATGCAAAAGAGTTAGATGCAATTATTGTAAGTCATGCCCATCTTGATCATTGTGGATTTATACCCTATTTGTATAAGTATGGCTATGAAGGGGCCATATATTGCACGCCCCCTACAAGAGAGCTAATGACTATGTTACAATTGGACTATATTGATATTGCAGAAAAAGAAAATAATCCAGTTCCATACTCAAGGAAGGATGTTAAAAGTGTCATCCATCACACCATCACCGTTGACTATAAGGAAGTAAGGGATATTTCTCCAGATATAAGACTCACATTTCACAACGCTGGTCACATATTAGGATCTGCTATGGTACACTTACATGTAGGGAATGGATTACATAATATTGTATACACCGGCGATTTTAACTTTGAAACTTCAAGACTCTTGGAAAAAGCTAATTTTAAATTCCCGCGCCTTGAATCTTTAGTAATCGAGGCAACTTATGGAGGATCTCACGATATACAAATGCCAAGAGGCGAAGCAGAAAAAAATCTTTTGAAGATAATATATGATACTACCTCCCAAGGAGGTAAAGTCTTAATTCCTGTTCTTTCAGTTGGAAGGTCTCAGGAAATAATGCTTTTTTTAGAAGAATTAATGGAAGGCGGGGCATTAGAAAGAATGCCCGTATATCTTGATGGGATGATATGGGAAGCAACTGCAATCCATACTGCATATCCTGAGTACCTTTCAAAAGAAATAAGAGAAATGATATTCCACCAGGGAAAGAATCCGTTCTTATCTGAAACATTTGAGAATGTAAAAACTAATGATAAGAGAAAGAGCATAATAGAAGGCCCTTCTTGCATCATTCTAGCAACTAGCGGCATGCTTGTAGGCGGACCTTCGGTAGAATACTTCAAAGCATTAGCAGAAGATGTTAGGAATTCAATAGTTTTTGTAAGCTACCAAGGAGAGGGATCTCTTGGAAGAAAGGTTCAGAAAGGTATGACAGAACTTCCTCTTATGGGGGCTAATGGCAAGAATGAATTAATTAATATTAGAATGAAAGTTTACACTGTTGACGGATTCTCAGGTCATTCAGATAGAAATCAACTTATGGAATTTATTAAAAGATTAAATCCAAGACCTGAAAAGATTATTACTGGTCATGGGGATCCTGTCAAGTGTACTGACTTTGCAAGTACAATTTATAGAAAATTTAGGATAGAAACTAAGGCACCTTCAAATCTAGAAACAGTAAGATTGAGCTAGGATTGAAATGGAGTTCTATTATGCTATATATCGACAGGGGCATGAATTACTTGTCGCAGTATGCGATGATAATACTCTAGAGGGTACTTTTCATTGTGCTGAAAAAGGAATTAAGCTAGATGTAAAAAAAGCATTTTATGGGAAAAATTTGGGGCAAAAAGAAGACATATTGCCTCATATGAAAGAAGCCACAATTCTTAACTTAGTTGGGGAAAAAATTATAGAAATAGCTTTAGATGAAGGGCTTATCAACAAGGAATGTATCATGGTGATAGGCGACACATTACATGCCCAAAGAGTCAAGATGTAGCTTTTATAAAAAACAATTTAAATAATATTTTTCTTTACTGCATATGGAAAAATGCTTTGTTTGTGGAAAAGAGGGAAAACTCACGGAGGGGAGATGCAAAGAATGTTATCTAAAAGAATCTTTTCATTTTTCCATTCCTGGAAGAATAAAAGTCCCCTACTGTAAGAGTTGCAATTCTTATTACACGAACAGATGGAAAACTCTTGATGATAAACTTTCCTTTATTGATGAAATTTTAAAGAATAATGTTTCTTCAAGTAAAGAAATTAATTTTGTCCCTGAATTTTCTAAAGATGTTAATGACATCCAAGCGATAGTTGATTTTCTTGATGAAGGTAACATTTACAAAATAAAAATTCATATTCGGCCTTTTTACGACGATCCTCTTTTTGATATGGAAGTATCTAGTGAAATATTATTGTCAGGGGAACAATGTCAAAGATGCTCAAGATTTTACGGAGGTTACTATGAAGCAATTCTTCAGATAAGAAGTGATGAGAAAAAAATCGAGCTAGAAAAAATAGAATACATAATGAAAATCGTTGATGAATTGTCTGATAAACTAATTTCAAAAGATAGAATGGCATTTATTTCTAGAATCGAAGAGCTTAAAGAAGGAATTGATGTTTATATGGGATCTTTATCGGCGGCAAGAAAAATTGGAAACGATTTAATCAAGAAATTTAACGGTTCTATTGGCGAATCTCATAAACTTATGGGCCTTGATAAGGATTCAGGTAAAAAAATCTATAGAACTACTGTAACTGTAAGATTAAAAAATATGGCACAAAGATATGCCTACTATAAAAATCATTTGTATATACTTGGCATAGCTGGAGATAATTTTAAACTTACTTCATTGGAAGGCGGGAATATTTTGAGTATAAAATCAAAAGAATTTGAAAGAGAACTCAAAAAAGAAAATATAAGGGTAATCGAAAGAGACCAACTCGAAACAATAGACGTTTCTGTAACTGAAGTTACCCCTGAACGATATCAGATGATGAAGCTATCAGGAGATTATGAAACTTTTTACATTTTAAGAAATGAAGTTCGATTAAAAAAAGAATTAAAAGTTGGCGATAACTTAAAAGGTGCCATCATAGATAATCGAATTGTAATTATGGAGGAAGAAAGTATTATTTAATACAATTTGCACTATAAAAAGTTTTAACTTAGGCGTTATTCTTATAAGCTAATTTTATACCTCATGCACGGAGATTCTAATGACAAAAGACAAAGTTGTTTTGGCTTATTCTGGGGGTCTTGATACTAGTGTCATCTTGACTTGGTTAATAGACGAAGGATTTGACGTTATATGTTTTATTGCTGACGTGGGACAAGATGAAGATCTAAAAGCCGCTGAAGAAAAAGCCATAAGATGCGGAGCAACGAAAGTTTATGTTGAAGATCTGAGATCCGAGTTTGTTACTGACTTCATCTTTCAAGCTCTAAAAGGAAATGCTATGTATGAAAACAGGTACTTATTAGGCACATCCCTTGCGAGACCTTTAATTGCAAAAAAACAAATTGAAATTGCTCAGAAAGAAGGGGCAAAATTCGTTGCCCATGGTGCAACTGGTAAAGGCAATGATCAAATTAGATTCGAATTGACCTATTATGCATTAAATCCTTCAATACATGTAATATCCCCTTGGAAAAATCCAAAATATCTACAACAGTTCCAGGGACGAAGTGATATGATAAAATATGCAAAATCAAAGGACATTCCAATAAAAGCTTCGGTGTCAAAACCATACAGTCAAGATGGTAATTTAATGCACCTAAGCCATGAGGCAGGTATACTTGAAGATACCATGCTTGCCCCAACTGAAGACATGTTTGAAATAACAAAATCACCAATGGATGCACCAGATAAACAAACAATTATTGAAATTGAATTTAAGAATGGACTTCCAGTAAAAGTAACAAACAAAGAGGATGGAACTGTAAAAACTAAACCTTTGGAACTTTTCCTATATTTGAATGAGTTAGCAAAAGAAAATGGTATTGGAAGAATAGATATCGTTGAGAATAGATTTATTGGTATAAAAAGCAGAGGAGTCTATGAAACGCCGGGGGCTACAATACTATGGGCCGCTCACAGAGACATTGAAGGAATAGCAATGGATAGGGAGGTCATGCATCTAAAGCATATGCTTGAACCTAAGTTTGCTGAATTAATATATAATGGATTTTGGTACTCACCTGAAATGGATTTCTTAATGGCGGCATTTAACAAGAGTCAAGAGTACATAGATGGAAAAGTTGTAATTAGTCTTTACAAAGGCAATGTCATCATTCTTGGAAGGGATTCACCCACATCTCTTTACAATAAAGAATTGTCAAGCATGGATATCGAAGGCGGATTTGATCAGACAGATTCCAAAGGATTTATCCGAATTAATGCCATTAGGCTAAAAGCACACAAAGTAATCCTTAATAAAGATACCATTGGACTAGAATAAATTTATATTTTTTTATAATTTCATACCTTCTTCTATGGCCATAAGCCAGTTCATAAAAGTATTAAAAGAGCCTCTTAATGCAGGTATATCCTCAGATTCAATAGTAATCTTAAGAGTAGTTCCTTCAGTTGTAATATTAGATTTGGCCCTATAAAACGGAGAGCTGTCTTCTTCTATTTTCAAAAGTCGTTCTATTTCTCTCGCTTTTTCATGAATATATACGATTTCAATCTTGGCATTATTCATAATTTTATATAATCTAAAATCCTTAAAAGGTTTTTTTCATGAATGGTAACATTGGCTCTACTTGCCACTTCGTCATCTTTTGGGTCGAATGCTATCGAAAATCCAGATAAGTCAAACATAGGTATGTCATATTTTGAATCCCCTACTGAGACTATTTCTTCTTGTTTAAGATTATATTTTCCTATAATATAATTCATTACAATATCTTTCCTCAAAAGGTCAACTCTCCATATATCCTGCCCAGAAAGAAATCCATCTTCATCATATTGAAATCCATTAGCCCATATCTTATCTATCCCTAATGTTCTACCTGCATTTTGAGCTAACAGATCAATTCCTGCAGAAACTATAAACAGACTAAAACTATTTTCTTTTAAGATCTTTATACATTCTCTAGCACCATCGATAAATCTCAATCCTTCAAGGGCCGTTTCAATTTCCCTTTTATGAGGCAAAATGCCTTCTCTTTTCCATAATGATATGTCTTCTCGTATCCATTGACCATAATCAATCTCTTTAGAAAAATATCTTCGCATATTCTCTTTTCTTTTTTCTTCATCTACACCAAAGTAATCATGGAGCTTTTCCCAAGATGAATTAGATTCAATTAATACTCCATCTAAATCAAAGACAATGGCACTATACATAAAATGAAAAAAATATAATTCTATTTAAAGCTTTAGAAAATCTTTTATTATTCTTTAATAATCCTTATTTGTGAAACTAATTGTGTATAGTTTAGGGCAAGATGATCCTAAAAAATGTACGGCCCACAGACTTCTAAAATTTGGAGAAGTTACTTTTGTTAAAAGTGTTCGGGAATTGCCAAATAATTGTATTTTATTAAATCCTTTTTCTAAAGACGTATTATCCCCTAGTGATATAAAATTTACAAAAAACGGAATTGTGTCGCTGGATTGCTCTTGGGTTGAAGCAGAAAGGTGCTTTGATAAATTAAGATATAAGGTCCAAGGGAGGATTCTTCCATTCCTAGTGCCTTCAAATCCTACAAACTACGGCAAACCAGGTAAGCTATCTACCGCAGAAGCTTTTTCAGGCGCCCTTTATATACTAGGGGAAAAGGAGCAAGCCAGAAAAATACTGTCAAGCTTTAACTGGGGAGAAGAATTCTTCAAAATTAATTTAGAATTACTCGAAGGATATTCAAAATTATGGGATAAAGATGAAGTTTTAGATTTTCAAGAGAAATATTTAAAAGGGATTAATAACAGAAAAAGCTCTACAGAGGAGATTTAATGAAGAACGAGTTAGCTGAAAAGAGACTTTTTCATGTAAAAATTTGCATGAAATGCAACGCGAGAAATCCATGGAAAGCTAAAAGCTGCAGAAAATGCGGATATTCCGGATTAAGAGGAAAGGCAAAGGAATCAAGAGTATAAAATAGGTAGTAAATCTTTTATTCCCTCAACTTTTTTATCCCCTATTTTTATTCCTATGAATTGGCAACCTGCACTTTTAGCCGCAGCCATATCTGATGCTGTATCGCCTACAAACAGCATCCTCTCGACTGGCACTTTTAACAGCTCCGAAGCTTTTAAAATCATATCAGGGTATGGTTTTGGCCTCTTTACATCATCCAAACACATTACAACTTTGAAATACTTGTATAGGTCAAAATGATTAAAAGTTTTATCAAGATTTATCTTTGGCGTATTTGTAGCGACTCCTAGTTTAAAATCTTGCAAGAACTCTAAAGTTTCGTAAACTTTTTCATGTAGCTTTATCAAATGAACATTGTTCCGCTGATTTCTTAATGCGACTTTAACTGCGTCCTTTCCCAACCCATACATTCTTAAATCTTCCTCGACAGAAGGGCCCCAAAATATTTTTTTGTAAGTTTCCCTGTCCACCGGTGACTTTCCAAACTCTTCTAATGTTTGATTAAAAGATAAAAACCAGCTTTCAAAAGAGTCAAATAAAACTCCATCAACGTCAAAAACAATAGCATCTACTTGCATAATATTAGGTTTTGAATCATTTATTTAAGTCTTCTTATGGTAAACTATATAAGAAATAGAAATCATAATTATTTTCTAGAAAAATAAATAAATCCAAGAGAGGCAATAAAATGAAATTTGTTGTTTCAAGAATATGTAAAAATTGTTTAAATCCAGATGATCCTCCTTGTGAAAATGCCGTATTTGACAGAATCAATAGTTTATGGATAAAAGATTTTCCTGATTTAGGGGATTTGATGAGATTCTTTAGTAAATATGGCGATCTTGTAATAACGGAAAATGAGAAAACTCAAATGGCCGAGATAGTTATATATGATGACTGGAAAGATATAAGAGAAAAATTGAAAAGCTAATCACTTCTTTTCAAGTATTTTTATAAGATGCCAGCCAAATTGAGTTTTAACTGGGCCAACAACAGATCCCACATTCCCTTCAAAAGCAGCCTTTTCAAATTCTTTTACCATCTTTTGTCTAGTAAAGAATCCCAAGTCGCCCCCCTTTTTTTTAGAAGGACATTCAGAATATTTTTTCGCTAGGTCAGAGAATTTATCTCCCCTATTTATTTTATCTAAAATTTCTTTAGCTAAAGTTTCCGATTTAACTAAAATATGTGCAGCATGAACTTCTTTTACCATAAATTTAGAATATGCGTGTTATATAAAAAATTTACTGAAAAATGTGCAATGATTATCTTTCAGCGAAGTATACCCCTAATATTACAAGTGCCCCCCCTATAATTGTAAATATTGTAATGACTTCCCCCAGTAGGAGCCATGCGAATATTGCGGTAACAACAGGAACGAAGTATAAAAACATTGCAACGTTTGAGGCTTTCTCAGATTTCATAGATCTATTCCAGCTTATGTATGCAAAAACTGAACATAAAAGAGATAAATATAAGATGGAACCTATACTTAACTTTGTAATATTTCCAATAAAAGAAAACTTTGATTCAAAAAATGCTATTGGAAATAAAAATATTGTTCCAAAAAGGAAAGTAAAAGAAGTCATTGAAAGAGGAGTCTTCTCTTCCATTATTTTTTTCCCTACAATAGAATAAATAGACCAAAACAAAGCAGTAAATACTATTAGGATATCTCCAATATTTATCTTCTGGAATCCAGAGATGGAACCATTTATGACTATAACAATGGCACCAATAAATGAAATAAAAATTCCAAATGCTGTCTTTTTGCTGAGAGGTTCTTTTAAAAATATTAATGCAAGGATTGCTATAAACGGAACATTGAAATTTATTAAAATCGATGAATTAATGGCAGATGTAAAATTCAAAGCATATACTTGAATTCCTTGTACTAAAGTCACCCCAAGGAGGCCAAGTATCGAAAAAGGTATAATTTCTTCTTTACTAATCTTTAAACTATTTTTTCCTTCGAGATAATAGGTAATTGCAATAATTACTGGACATGCTACGAAAAATCTAAAAAAAGCCAGGGAATAAGGAGGGATCTCCGTTAATCCCCATTTAATTGCAATCCACGAACCAGACCAAATAAGGACCAGAGCTACAAGTTCTAAAAATGTTTTTATTTTCATTTAGCATCTTTCCTTTACTTTGAAAGTTCTGAGAGATGCTTTATTCGTTTAAGCATGTTGGGATGTGTACTCATTAGCTCCATTATACTGGCAGAAGCGCCAATTCTAATACCGCCACGTCTAACAGATTCAAGCTCATTTTTATCAATTGTACCACTCATATCTCTATCAACTTCAGTAAGCTCATTAAAATCACCTTTTGCTTTAGTTGGATCATTAACAAAGAAAGCTTTAACACCCTCTACCCTCTGTAGCTCATTCCTTGATGTCTTGGCGGATCCATATGTAAGCTTGTATAGTGCGGAAGCTAGTTGATGTGGCTCATTTCCAAGTTCTGTGCTCCCTTTATCTGCATAATATTCCCTTATCCTGGAACCATACATTACTAATAAATTTGTAATAAAGTAGACAACTAATGCAAATATGCCAATAATGGCAACTCCCCCTGAATTTCCATCATCTCTTCTGCCAACTGAACCACTGAATCTAGAAGACATGTAGATGTAGTATGCAATCATTGGAACTGCACTTAATAGTGTAATAACTACCATGTCCCTATGCTTTATATGGGATATTTCATGGCCTATTACTGCTTTGAGTTCATTTTCTGAAAGCAAATTAACAATTCCATCTGTCACGCAAACTCTTGCATCACCTTTTGATTTTCCAAAAGCAAAAGCATTTGGTAAGGGAGTCGGACAAGTTCCAACTTTTGGAGTCTTTTTCAAACCTGCAAGCCTAGCTTGCTCTTCTACCATTCTATACAGTTTTGGATTTTCGCCTTCAGTAATGTATCGTACTTTCATGGAAGATTCTACCATTTTTGGCCCTATCATATACTGTACAAACATCATTCCCAATGCAAGTATAACACTATAATTAACAAAACTTTGGCCAGAGTATCCAATTGCAGCCCCTACAAAAAGTAAAAAACCATAGAGTATTACAAACATCAGCCCAACTAACATATACATCCTTGCTTGTAACCACATATTAATCACCTGACAATAAATAAGTGAAACATTATTTAAACATTTCTTATTCAATTATTAGAAAAATTTTTAACCCTCCAATGTGACTACTTCATTAATACATGAAAAGAATCTCTAGATTGAGAGATAATTTACCTAATTTTAGGGAAAAAAGGATACTGCATTTGTAATAAAAAGGTGCGACTGGCGGGATTCGAACCCGCGCTTGAAGCTTGGGAAGCTCCAGTCCTAACCACTAGACTACAGTCGCAGCTATTTGCATCTTTTAATACAAATTTATAAATTTATCTTTTCATAAATTCTTCCAATAATGAATCCAATGGCAGTACATGTTTCGAGGGAAATGCCTTCTCCAGTTATATCGAGGTGGCATGTCGTCATTTTTCTAATTTCCATTGGGAGGCCTCTCCTACCCAATCCAATAAAAAAAACAAAGTCGTCACCTTCTATAATATTTTTTGTAATAATATTAAAGTCACAGGATTTTTCTGGTTTAGAAGTTGTTGATACGAAAATACCTTTGATTTTTTTTGGATCATCAATGACAATAAGTTTTCCATGATTGATGAGCTCTTCAATATACTTTCCACCATCTCCAATTGTTGTGTTTTCTTTTACTTCTTTTAGAAGGAATTCTTTGAAATCATCTTTAAATGGAAAATCAAAAAGACAAAGTTCAAATCCTGTATAAAAGCAAAGAGGAGCAGCTCTTGCAATATTTCTTGAATGTATATCATGCCATTTTAGCTTGTCATAAGTATTCACTAAGCAAATAGTAACTTTCCCCTTATGGCTTCTTTGTCGACTCACCTTTAACAACTCCAGTTGCAATCATATGTGACACTCTTAAAGGCTCTGGAATATTAGAGTGCATTGATGAAATTCTGATTAGTTCTCTAGCATCTTCTTCAGAGATTCCTTTAAACTGAAAGTAAATGTCTGACCTGTCATGAACTTTTCCTTCATAGATTTGCCCAGCATTTTTTATTATACCGAGCCTCTTCTCTTTATCTTTTACATTTGTAAGAGCTTTTTCAATAGAACTAATATCCGGGATTTTTCTCATTATTACTACAACAGGTAGATTTGTCTCAAGGGATAGTTTTTCGATATCTATTAGATTAAATCCTGCTAAAGTAATGCCTTTTAACATAATTGCACGTAAATCTTTATAACGAGCTTTAGTTACCATCTTTGAAATCTTTTCTGTTGCATCAAGTCCATCTCTCTCAACATATGTACTGACGACTCCGTCAATCCAGAAACCCCCTCTAAGTAAAGCGCCAACAACTAGAACTTTTTTGTCACTCTTTGTAAAATTTGAATCATCGATTCCAAGAATTCGTATCTCTTTTTTTATTCGCATCACCTTAGAATTGACTTAAGCATTAATATGCTTAAGCCTAAAAATATAGATCAATAAAATATGAAAATGCTTCTGCTATTGCTTTTCTTTCTTCATCAGGATCATTGAGGTCTTTACCACTAAGCTTTTCAGAAAGAATATTAATTGCTTCATCAATATTGAACACTTTTTCTATGTAGCCCTTTCCAATTAATGCTTCAACAAAATCCCCCCTCATCTTTTTGTCACTTCTTCTAGGGGATTTTAACTTTGATTTTGCAAGTGCATCTGAAAGAGCAATGTTTGAGACTTTTTTACCCGTATATCTCCCTTGAACTTTTGATTTTGCAACAGAATACAAAAAATTTACAATAGCATCTCCAAAAGCTGAGAGATTAGAATCTTCAGAGATTTCTTCCATAAAAAAATTGAATTTATCCTACTTATAAATCTTCACAAAGGAATAATAAAATTTATAATATGTCAATTTAAATGTTGCAGGTAAGTGATTTTTCATGTTTGATACTAATGTCATTACAAATCTTAAAGAAAGAATGGATTTCTGGAAAAAAGAAAAATATTCAAAAATAATAAAAAAATTCCCAGAGAGACGAAAAGAATTCTTCACATCTTCTAACATTTTTGTCGATGCCCAATATTCGCCCTTAGATATTATTAATATTGACTATATCAAAGATCTTGGAAATGCTGGTGAATATCCTTTTACTAGAGGCGTTCAACCAAATATGTACAGAGGAAAACTCTGGACAATGAGGCAGTATTCAGGATTTGGTTCTGCTGAAGAAACAAATAAGAGGTATAAGTTTCTGCTATCTGAAGGCCAAACTGGATTATCTGTAGCATTTGATCTCCCAACTCAGATAGGATATGATTCAGATAATAAGATAAGTTTTGGTGAAGTTGGAAAAGTGGGTGTTGCAATCGATTCACTTGAAGATATGGAGGCCCTTTTTGATGGAATACCCCTTGATAAAGTCTCTACTTCAATGACTATAAATTCAACAGCTGCAATCCTTTTAGCAATGTATATAGCAGTTGCAGAAAAACAAGGAATTGCACCTGAAAAACTAAGAGGAACAATTCAAAATGATATCCTAAAAGAATACATTGCTAGAGGAACTTATATTTTTCCACCAAAAGAATCTATGAGGATAATCACAGATATATTCGAATACTGTACAAAAAATCTACCTGAATGGAATACTATTAGTATTAGTGGTTACCACATCAGAGAAGCTGGAGCAACCGCAACTCAGGAAATTGCATTTACATTAGCAGATGGTGCTGCATATGTGGAAGCTGCAAAAAAGGCAGGGCTAGAAATTGATGATTTTGGGAAAAGACTTTCTTTCTTTTTTAATTCCCACAATAACTTCATAGAAGAGATCGCAAAATTTAGAGCTGCAAGACGAATTTGGGCAAGATTGATGAAAGAACGATTTGGGACAACAGATCCAAAAGCTATGATGTTAAGATTTCACACACAGACTAGCGGTAGTACACTCACAGCACAGCAACCAGAAAATAATATCATCAGAGTTACTATGCAAGCAATGGCGGCAATTTTTGGAGGTACGCAATCCTTACATACAAATTCAATGGATGAAGCACTTGCTTTGCCATCAGAAAAAGCTGTTACAATATCTCTTAGAACCCAACAAGTGATTGCATATGAAAGCGGGGTGGCAGATACAGTTGATCCATTTGCCGGCTCATACTATCTTGAATATCTTACAAATAAAATAGAGGAAGAAGTGAATATATATTTTAACAAAATTGACTCTCTTGGCGGTATGGTGAAGGCTATTGAAAAAGGATATATACAGAAGGAGATCCAAGATAGCGCTTACAAATATCAGAAAGCTGTTGAGAAGAAAGATGTAATAATCGTGGGACTTAATAAATTCACCATGGAAGATAAATTTCCTGAAAAACTTCTAAAAATTGATTCTGAAGTAGAAAAAATTCAAATTGAAAAATTGAAAAAGCTGAAGCTAAGGAGAGATAATAATAAGGTCAAAGAAATTTTGGAAAAAATTGAAGACGCAGCAAGAAGTGATAAAAACTTGATGCCATTAATTCTTGAAGCTGTCAAAACTTATGCAACACTTGGAGAAATTAGCGATAGTTTAAGGAATGTGTTTGGCGAGTATAAATCTTCAGTTTTATTATAATATCATTTTTTTATATTCGTTACATGAAAATATAAAAGATTCCCAAGGATAGTTCTTTTTAACTTTTGTATCATGATAACGATTTAGGACAAATGCCATTATTATGGGTGCAATAGGTATCACTGAAATTCCAGAACCAATTAAAAGACCACTATTTTTCTTAACTTGATTTCCTTGGATAATATTTCTCATTGATCTTTTCATTATATAATATCCTGTGCTCCAACTCCACAAAATCGTTTGTATCATTGAAGTAACATGACCTTGGGGGATTGTCTTTTTCTTCTTAACAGCCTTATAGAACTCTTCTATAGTATTGCCTTCAAACAACGTATAAGCGTTTCCAACCATCCTTTCCGTATGTGCGTCACTTCCAGCAATTGAAGCATTTTTTATCTTTTTATTCTCTTCTGTTGCTTTTCTATTTATTATCCCATCCCTATGAAATGCATTGAAAACTTCAATTCCATCAATATTTAGTTTATGTATTAGGTCTTTTAAACAAGGGCATATGACACTATATGGGTGTGGTGCAACCACAAGACCTCCCTGTGCCTTTACCATGTCAATTGACTCCTCAACGGATAAGCCTGGAGGAACAGCTTCATTTAAGAATAGACCAAGCAGCTCTCCATCAGATGTTGATATCTCTTCCCCAACAATAATTCTTGAAGGTGCAAGTTTTTTAGTTTCAATTCCTCCCTTTATAGTGTCATGATCAGTTATAGCTAGAAAGTCTATACCTCGTTTATCTGCATATTTTAATATCTTATCTGGCCTAGAAATACAATCGGGTATAACAGGTATTTTTTTTGAATTACCTGAGTATTTAGTATGGACATGGGTATCAACTTTGCACATGTTTCCAAAAGAATCTGAATAATTCATTATAGAGAGTGTAAAGGAACTACTTATAAAATTAATGTATGATTTAAGGCCAATCCCGAAAGTTTTAAATACTCAATTCTATCAGTTTTTTTGATGGGAAAGATAAGGTCTTCCGAAGTGGTATCAAAGAAATTTTATTATTATTTTAGCTTTAGGTATTGATACCTTTCACTGGCCGAATCCTTGTTTCTCTTTCCAATCCCTTCTTAGGAGGTTTTTTATGGAGAGCTCAATAGAGACTCTTAGAGAAGAAATAAACAGGATCGATGAGAGTATTATTAAACTGCTTTCAGCAAGAATGGAAGTAGCAAAAAAGATAGCATTCCTTAAAAAAGAAATGGGCATGCCTATAGAGGATAGAGGTAGAGAAAGAATTATTTTTCTCAAACTAGATGATGATGCCAGAAGTAACAATCTAGATGAAAATTTTGTTTCAGATATTTTTGAAAAGATCATTTCCCATTCAAAGCTTTTACAGACTAATATAATGGAGGGGTAGAAATGATTGTAATAATGAAAGCAAAAGCTGAAGAGGAGGACGTGAATCAGGTTATAGATACAATTAAGTCACTTGGCCTTAGAACGCAGTTAAACTTTGGGGCAGAAAGAGTAGTAGTTGCCGTGATTGGAGATATTAGTAAAATTGGAGAAGAAAATTTTTTCAGAATAAGGGCAATGAAGGGAGTTGAAAATACCGTATTTGTTTCAAAGCCTTACAAACTAGTTTCTAAAGATTTCAAAAATGAGCAAACTGTAATAGATGTAGATGGAGTAAAGATAGGTGGAAAAAAAATAGTTGTTTTTGCAGGGCCTTGCTCAGTTGAAAATAGAGAACAGATAATGGAAGTTGCAGAAAAGATAAAAAAAGCTGGTGCCAGTATGATAAGGGGAGGAGCATTCAAACCTCGCACGTCACCAAAAGATTTTCAAGGATTAGGTGAAGAAGGCTTGAAATTACTTTACGAGGCAAAAGAAGAAACAGGACTTCCCATTGTCACTGAAATAATGGATGCAAGAGACGTTAGTCTTTTGTCAGAATACGCGGATGTCTTACAAGTAGGAACTAGAAACATGCAAAATTACACACTACTAAAGGAGCTTGGAAAATGTGACAAACCCATACTTCTTAAGAGAGGAATGTGGGCAACAATGGCCGAATTCCTTGGGGCTGCAGAATACATAATTAGTGGAGGAAATGAAAATGTCATATTGTGTGAAAGGGGCATAAGAACATTTTCAGATTTCTCAAGAAATACTTTAGACCTTAGTATTATTCCAGCCATTAAAGATGAGAGCCACTTACCTATAATATCTGATCCAAGTCATGGTACGGGAAGGAGGAGTTTAGTTTTACCCATGAGCAGAGCTTCAGTAGCCTGTGGCGCAGACGGACTATTAATTGAGACTCATCCAAGTCCCGATAAAGCGATAAGTGATGCTGATCAAACAATTTCCTTAAGTGCATTTTCAAAACTTATGGAAGACATTAAAAATATAACAAAAGCAGTTGGGAGGGAGATATAAATGATAATAGTGATGAAGCTAGGTGCGGATGAAAGCCAAGTACAGGAAACAATACAGAAGATTAAAGATCTTGGTTTTAATACTCACCTATCAAAAGGAGAAAATAGAACAATAATTGGTGTAATTGGGGATGTTAGCTCAATAGATGAAAGTGACGTTGAGAGGCTTCGGGCAACACCTTACATAGAAGAAGTAGTACGTGTTTCAAAGCCATACAAACTAGTTTCTAGAGATTTTAACAAAGAGGACACTATTATAAACGTAGATGGAATTGAAATAGGTGGAAAAAAAATAGTTGTGATGGCAGGCCCATGTACTGTTGAGAGCAAAGACCAAATCATTAACATCGCAAGAGAAGTAAAAAATTCAGGGGCCACAATTTTGAGGGGAGGGGCATTCAAACCTCGCACTTCACCAAAAGACTTTCAGGGACTTGGAAAAGAAGGACTAGAGTTTTTAGCCGCTGCAAAAGAAGAAACAGGACTTCCCATTGTTACCGAGGTCATGGACACAAGAGATGTAAAACTTGTATCAGAATATGCAGACATACTACAAGTAGGAACTAGAAACATGCAAAATTATGCATTACTAAAAGAACTTGGAAAATATGATAAACCAGTACTTCTTAAAAGAGGAATGTGGGCAACTTTGAAAGAGTTTTTATCTGCGGCAGAATATATTCTTGCAGGCGGAAATAATAACGTTATGTTGTGCGAGAGGGGGATAAGAACTTTTTCTGACTTCACAAGAAATACCCTGGACTTAAGTATAGTTCCAGTATTGAAGAAGGAAAGTCACCTACCTGTTATAGTTGATCCAAGCCATGGGACTGGGAGAAGAGATATTGTGAAATCAATGACACTTGCCGCGATTGCTTGCGGTGCGGACGGTGTAACTATTGAAGCGCACACAGATCCACAAAAAGCCATAAGTGATGCAGATCAAACTATTAGCACTCTAGATCTTCATGAATTAATGGGAGAAATAAAATATATTTCTAGGATGTTTGGACGGGAAATATAGGATGAACCTCAAGGAAACAAAGACAATAAGGGTAAAAACTGAAAAAAGACCGTATGATGTAGTCATAGGTAGAGATATTTTTCGAAACGTGATCGAATCAACATTAAAAGAGTATAAAGATTGTAATATCGCTATCATAACAGACTCAAACATAGAAAAAATCTACGGAGATAAAATATATCAAGTTCTTGACAAAAAGACCAATACTTTTGTCATTTCCTTCAAAGCAGGTGAAGAGTCTAAGAATAGAAAGACAAAAGAAGAAATTGAAGACAGGCTATTTGAACTTAACTTTGGCAGGGATTCATTAATTATTGCACTGGGAGGCGGGGTCACTGGAGATCTTGCTGGCTTTATAGCGGCAACTTATATGAGGGGAATCCCATTTATACAGATTCCAACAACACTTCTCTCTCAAGTGGACAGCAGCATTGGCGGCAAAGTTGGTATAGACCACCCTCATGGAAAGAATCTATTGGGGGCATTTTATCCCCCTAGTAAAGTCTACATAGATATGGAATTCTTGAAGACACTGCCAAAAGAAGAGATACTCAATGGATTTGCTGAAATAATTAAAGCCGCTATTATAAAAGATAATAAATTCTTTGGATATCTTGAATCAAATATTGATCAAATAATGAATCTAGAAAATGGATATATAGATCATGTAATCATTTCAGCGCTTAAAGTCAAAGCCAATGTTGTTGAGACAGATGAAAAAGAATCGGGGCAAAGAAAGATTCTAAATTTTGGGCATACAATCGGACACGCTATAGAGACACTTTCAAACTATGATATTTCTCATGGCAGGGCAGTAGGGATAGGAATGGCAGTTGAAACCCTGATTTCCCACAGGTTAGGTATTTTAACATCAGACGAAAAAGAACAAATAATTGCATTTCTTAAAAAATCTAAGCTCTTAGAAAAATGTCCCAAATTATCCTCAGATAAGATAATAGAGAAAACAATTTCTGACAAAAAATCTAGAAAAGGGATAGTTGAATACGCTCTCATAAAGGGCATAGGTGAATCTGTTTATGGAGTCAGAGTTGATGAAAAAATAGTTAGAGAATGTCTAAGGGAGATGGGCTTTCTTTGATTACCGCTTCAATTATGCCATTCTCTAAAAAGGAGGCAATAAGTCTTTTAGACAAGGCATTATCTATGGGAGATTTAGCAGAACTTAGAATAGACTTGATTCCAGATTTAGATATTTTGGAAATTGGGAATTTATTTGATAAAAAAAGGATGATTATAACAAATAGAAAAAAAGACGAGGGCGGACTTTTTGAAGGAAACGAGTCAGATAGGCTCCATCCATTAATTAATGCGATGAAACTTGGATTTGGATTCATTGATATAGAACACTCTTCAATAGATTCACTTAAATTACTAATCTCAAAAAAAAGAACATTAAAATCAGAAACAAAAATAATACTATCCTATCATAATTTTCAGAATACTCCCGTTGATATGAAAGAAATAGTATTGCAGATGAAAGATCAAGATGTGGACATAATTAAAGTCGTTACTCATGCCAATGATATTTCTGATAATCTAATAATAAAAGATATCTTATTCCTTTTTAATGATAATCCCAGACTAATATCGTTTTTAATGGGTGAAAGAGGGGAGATAAGCCGAGTTTTATGTAACTCTTGGGGAAGTTTTACTACATATGCACCACTAAAAGGTCTTGACATGACCGCTCCGGGGCAGATACCTCTAGAAGTCTTGAGGGATATATACCGGGTTAACTCTATTGATGAAACTTTTGATATTTATGGGCTTATTGGAAATCCTGTTAAGGAAAGCATAGGGTACTACGTTCACAATAAATTGTTTTCTTATTATAAAATGGATGCCGTTTATTTGAATTTATTGGTGGACGACTTAGGAAAATTTATGAAGGTTTTTGAAGATTACTTCAAAGGATTTTGTGTTACAATGCCATTTAAAGAAACAATAATTCCTTATCTGGAAAATATAGACCAAATGGCACTAAAGATAGGGGCAGTAAACACAATAAAGAAAAATAAGAATGGACTATTAGGAACAAATACTGACTTGTTGGGAGCGGTATACTCAATTGAAAAAATAAGCACAATAAAGGATAAAAAAGTGCTTATCCTTGGCGCAGGTGGAGCTGGAAAAGCAATAGCTTTTGGAGTAGCTAGTAAACTTGGAAAGGTCATAATTTCAAACAGAGATCATACTAAGGCGATTGAACTTGCAAAAAAGCTTGGGGCAGAAACAATCCCGTGGGAGAATAGGGATAGAGTTGATTTTGATATTTTAGTCAATGCTACAAAAATTGGCATGTCACCTGAAGAAGACGGTTGCCCAATGGAAGACTCATTTTTTGAAAGGGACCTGTCTGGAATAACTGTCTTTGATGCAGTTTATAGTCCAATTGATACTAGATTATTAACACTATCAAAAAAACAAGGGGCAAAAATAGCAAGTGGATTAGATATGTACATTGGACAAGCAATGGCACAATTTGAGTTTTGGACGGGAATAACACCTTCCTATAAAGAAATGGAAAGATTTTCTAAAGAGGCTATACTTTTGAGGGGGGATAAAACTGAAAATTAAAGAAATTATACCTTTAAACTTTGAATTTGATGCTAGGTTAAAGGCTCCGCCTTCTAAGAGTTATACCCATAGGGCCCTTTTCATAGCAGCCCTTTCGGAAGGAAAGTCAAAGATAATAGACCCCTTAATTTCTGATGATATTAAATACACTTTAGATTCACTAAAAAAACTTGGTGTGAAAATAACAGATAATTTTGATAAAGATCAGAATATTATTTCTGTGGAAGGGACCGGTGGCAATCTTAAGGAACCCTCTTCTCCGTTATATATTGGTAATTCTGGAACAACTCTAAGATTTTTAATGGCCTTAGTTTCACTCGTAAACGGAACTGTTATAATTGATGGAAGTGAAGAAGTAAGAAAACGTCCTGTTAAAGGTATTGAGGATTCTTTAAGAAAATTAGGGGTATCTGTTGATACAAATAAAGGGTGCCCCCCAGTCAAAATAACTTCAAATGGGGTTATTGGAGGGAAAACAGAACTAGAGCCAAGTCAAAGTAGCCAGTATTTAAGCTCTCTTCTTTTAACATCTCCATATTCAAACTCCACCATAAAAATCAAAGTTACTGGGCAGCTTCCATCAAGCCCTTACGTAGATATGACATTGGATGTAATGGAGAAATTTGGAGTATCTGTTTTAAGAAAAAACTATTCTGAATTTGTAATCACCCCTTCAAAATATGTTGGTGGCAATTATATCGTCGAAGGTGATTTTTCTAATTCTTCTTACTTTATGGCGATAGCTGCAATAAGTGGCGGGAGAATAGTAATTGAAAATCTAAATAAGAACTCAAAACAAGCAGACAGAGTTTTTGTCGATATTCTTGAAAAGATGGGGTGTAAAGTTAGTTGGGAAAATAATTTACTAGTTTTAGAAGGAAGAGAGCTTAGGGGATTAGAGATTGATATGAAACGATCTCCTGACATTGTTCCTACTTTAGCAGTTGTTTCAGCTTTTGCCAAAGACCCAACAAAAATATATAATATTGAAACTTTAAGATTTAAGGAAACTGACAGATTGAGTGCAGTTGCGAATGAACTTTCTAAGATAGGGTGTAAAGTTGAAGAGGGAAGTGATTATCTCATAATAGTACCTGGTAAACTAAAAGGTGCCAAAATTGAAACATACAAAGATCATCGTATGGCAATGTCGTTTGCCGTAGCTGGACTTTTTATAAACGGAATAAAAATTTGTGACCCCGATTGTGTTTCGAAATCATATCCAAATTTTTGGAAAGATTTTTCAAAAATATCCAGAGGGATTAATTGAACATAGTTTTATTTGGATTGAGGTGCGTAGGTAAAACTTCAGTTGGAGTTAGCTTGTCAGATATAACTGATAAAATTTTTTTTGATACTGATAGAATAATAGAAAAAAGAGAATCAAGAACTATTCATGAAATAATAAACGAAAAAGGATGGGAGTATTTTAGACTAAAAGAAAAAGAAGCTATTGCAGACGTATCCAAAGAAAATAATGCTGTTATTTCTTTAGGCGGAGGGGCACTGATGGATAGAAGCAATGTGGATTTGCTGGATAAGTCCTTTTTTGTCTTACTACGGGCAAGTATAGACACAATGAAGGCTAGGATGGAAAAGGATGTACCAAGACCGTCATTAACTAAAAATGATTCAATTTCTGAGATTGAAGAAATTGTGTTAGAAAGAATGCCATTATATGAAAAAATAGCAGATATAATTATAGATACAGATAAACTTAGTGTCTTTGAGATATGTGACAAAATTTTATTGGAGCTTGAGAAAAGGAGTATGATCTAATGGGGGGAAATACTTTTGGTAGATTGTTTAGAGTTACAACTTGGGGGGAATCCCATGGCAAAGCGCTAGGAGCAGTTGTAGATGGGTGTCCTCCAGGCATTAAACTTAATGAAGATGAAATCAATAAAGAGCTATCATTGAGAATACCAAAAAGTAACGGGCTTTCAACTTCAAGGAAAGAGGGGGACAGATGTGAGATATTGTCTGGAATTTTTGAAGGGAAAACTATAGGAACTCCTATTTCTATTCTAATTAATAATCGAGATGTGGATTCCTCCTCATATGAAAAAATAAAAAATGTATTTAGACCAGGGCATGCGGATTACACTTATTTTAAGAAATATGGGATATATGACTATAGGGGTGGTGGCAGGGCTTCAGGTAGAGAGACTGCCGGGAGAGTTGCAGCAGGCGCAATTGCAAGAGTAGTATTGAAAAATGAGATTAAACATTTTGAGTTATTGTCTTATACCAAATCTATAGGAGGCATTGTCTCACCCGAAGTTGATAACAGATCTTTGAAAAGAGAGGACATCATCAAAGATAGACTTTGGACTACCGATAAGACTATTTCTAAAAAAATGACTGAAAAAATTTTGGAGGCAAAATCTAAAGGCGATTCAGTTGGGGGGGTAGTTGAAATAGTTGCTAGAGGTGTACCTTTAGGATTAGGTGAGCCTGTTTTTGATAAACTTGAAGCAGATATAGGAAAAGGCCTTTTATCCATAGGCGCAGTCAAGGGAGTAGAATTTGGAGGGGGATTTAATCTTTCAGGACTATCTGGCTCTGAGAGTAACGACCAGATAGACTCAAAGGGATTCCTAACGAATAGAGCAGGAGGAATCGTTGGCGGAATATCTAACGGGGAAGATATTGTGGTGAGGGTTGCTGTAAAGCCTATACCTTCAATCGCTAAAGAACAAAAAACAATAGATAGTGAGGGCAATGAAAGATCAATAAAAATTGAAGGAAGACATGATCCATGCGCAATTCCAAGAATAAATCCTGTATGCGAAGCAATGGTTGCCATTACGCTTTTAGACCATTTATTAATACAGAAGTCAATAGAGGGATTTAAGTGACTGTAGTTGGAATAATAGGGGGAACGGGTAAACTTGGAGGCCTTTTTAGGAAAATATTTGAAGAAGAAGGATTTGAAGTACTTGTTTCATCGCGAACAACTTCTCTTTCAAAGGAAGAACTAATCAGGAAGAGTGATATAATAATTATATCCGTTCCAATCAAATCAACAATACCAGTTATAAGAGAAATTACGCCTTTCATAAAAGAAGGGAAACTTTTGATGGATTTAACTTCCCTTAAAGTTGGGCCTATAAATGAAATGTTAAAATCTAAAGCAGATGTCTTAGGAGCGCACCCATTATTTGCACCTTCAATTGGAGATGTTAGGGGTCAGACTATAATATTATGTCCGCAAAGAATTTCAAATAAGGAACTCTACCAAAAATTAAATTTTATTTTTACCAATAGAGGTGCCAATATAGTGGAAATGACTCCTGAAGAGCACGATAAAATGATGGCTGTAATCCAAGGCCTCACACACTTTTCCGCTATAGCCTTATGTCACTGTATGAAAGACTTAAATTTTGATATAAAGAAAAGTTTTGAATGTACAAGCCCCGTATACCGATTAACACTTGATATGGCAGGTAGAATATTAAATCAAGAACCTGAATTATATGCTGACATCTCTCTTTTAAATCCAATAACGCCTGAGATATTATTACAATACATCAAATCGGCAGAGACGCTATTTAAGAAAATACAAACAAAGGACCGGGAAGGATTTATAAAATTTTTTGAGGAGGCTTCCCAATACCTTGGTGACTTTACAGAAAAAGCAGAAAAAGAGAGTAATTTACTAATTAAAAAAATGGTGAGCGAATGAAGATATCAACACTTGGGCCAAAAGGCACTTTTTCTCACGAGACCTCACTATTATTCGATGCAGATGAAATACTATTCAAAAGAAGCATATGGGAGGTATTTGACTCGGTAGAAAAGGGTGAATCTGAAGGTGGAGTTGTTCCAGTAGAAAATTCTCTCGTTGGCGGCGTGTCACAGACTCTTGATAGTTTAATTGAGTTTAATGTTAAGGTAATGAAGGAATACCTTCTTCCAATCCGCCACAACCTGGCTTGCTGGGGGGAGTTAGAAGATATCGAAGTTTTGTATTCTCATAATCTTACTCTTTCACAATGTGAGAAGTTTGTTAGACTTTATCTTCCAAAAGTTGAAATCCACGAAACTTCTTCTAACGCAATTTCAGCAATCGAACTTTCTAATAAAAATGATAAGATATATGCAGCTCTTGTTTCAAAGTTTGCAGCAGATGTTTATAATTTGAGAATACTAAAAAAAGACGTCCAAGATGAAAAACTTAACTTTACAAGATTTTTTGTTGTGGGTAATAAAGATGTTCTCCCAACTGGAAAAGATAGAACGAGCATATTAGTTTCTCCAAGTTTAAACAAACCAGGTGTCCTATATTCTATAGTAAAGTTATTTTATGATGCAGGGATTGATCTAACAAAAATTGAGTCAAGACCCTCTAAAAAGAAGATGGGGGAATACGTATTCTTCATAGACTTTAAAGGCCATGTAAAAGAGAAAAAAGTCAGTCAAACTTTGAAGGAATTATCCTCAATATTTGCGGTAAAAGTACTGGGTTCATATCCTAGGGCTTACTAATTAATACCCTATTTGATTACTTATAGTATAACTATAACTTCAACTAAACATATTTAAAGATTATTTATCTTAAATGAGAACTATACGGATGGGAATAACTTGAAAAAAAACATGAAGATTATAGTTATTTTGATTTTATTAATTCTATTTGTTATATACTTTAACTGGTCGACACTAAATTCGTTTATTCCTGATAATCCAAATGTACCAAATGTAGTTTTATCAAATAATGACAGAATACTTATAATGGCACCTCACCCAGATGATGAATCTATCGCTACAGGTGGACTTATACAAAATGCCATAGATAAAGGAATACCAGTCCACGTTGTTTTTTTGACTAATGGCGATTTTAATGTGTGGTCGTATACACTATATGAAAAAATACCTATGCTAACTTCAAGTCAGGCATTAGAACTAGGCGAGATTAGACGTCAAGAAGCCCTAAATGCAATTAAGGAACTTGGGCTATCAGAAAAGGATGCTACTTTTCTTGGATATCCAGATTATGGTACTTCTGAGATCCTTTACTATCATTGGGGGAATAATCCTCCCTATCAGAGTATACTCACAAGAAAAACTGAAGTGCCATACTCTAAAGCTTTAAGCCCCGGGGCACCATATAGAGGAGAATCAATAATGAAAGACATTGAGGCAGTTATCAATGATTTTGGCCCTACAAAGATTTTTGTTTCCCATCCAGATGATCATCATCCAGATCACAGAGCAATGTTTGTCTTTACAATAGTGTCTTTGTGGGAAATAAGAAAAGAAGTTGAAATTTATCCATATGTGGTTCACTATAGAAATTGGCCGCTACCTCTAGGTTACCATCCTAATTATTTTTTAGATCCGCCATCTTATGACCATGGGATAGTGTGGAAAGAACTGCCAATGAAGTCTAGAAACGTTCAAACAAAATTTTCTGCACTAAAAAAGCATATGACGCAGTATGAAGCAAATAAAAAATATCTAAACTCCTTTATCAGAACAAATGAAGTTTATGGAAATTTTGAGGATATTTCTTTAGGTATAACTCTAGTTGATATTTCCTTAAATAAAAATCAAATTCAAAAATCGCCGCCTCAAGAATTCAATGATAGTCAAAAAGATGCATTTGTTAGAATTGAAGCACAATCTGTCAAAATTGAAAATGATAAACTTGTTCTTAGATACGCCATTTCAGAACCTTTTAAAGAAAGAATCGATTTATTTGTCTACGTTTATGGATATAAACGTGATACAGACTTCTCTAAAATGCCAAAAATAAATATTAAAGTTGATCTCAATAATTATAGCGTATATGATCAGAAAACTCCTATTCCAAAAGAGAACTGTGAAGTTAAAAAAACTTCAACTGAAATCATTATCAAAATTCCCCTAAAAATAATAGGAAATCCCGATAAGATACTTTTTAGTGCTAGAACTGCAATGGGGCCACTCTCGCTTGATCTAATGCCATGGCGGATCGGAATCATAGATACAGATGGCTAATGAAAGATAGCATTAGGATAGAATCTGTATGAAGGAAGATTATTGTTTATCCTAATGGACCAAAATACTACTTTTGGCAGGAATATGTGTTCGATACAAGCTTTGCAAATCTATAAGTTGGAAGATAAAAAAAATGAAGCTAATCCTAAATCTCAATAAACATGTCTTATATGATTTGATATATTTTGAAATTAAACTAATCCAAAACATTTAAATATCGATTTTTATTTTGTGGGTTAAGGGCAGTTAGCTCAGTCTGGTAGAGCAGTAGACTCTTAATCTACGGGCCAGGGGTTCGAATCCCTTACTGCCCGCCAATAACTTTTCCGGCGGTTATTTTTGAAGCAGGGCGATATTTGGGCTTATTCTTTGGAGGTGCTGATTTTGGAAAATACCTGTAGATTAATATTAATTATATAAATCCATTTAAGTTGTAATGACGATATAAATGAAAGTAAGATAATGTATGGGAAGCAACATGTACTTAATCCCTAAAAATCTTACTTAATGTAAAGATTTCTTCTGAGGAACTATAATGTTGCCAAAAGATTGTATGTGGCAATAAAGTTATGTTAAGTTAAAAAAAATTGAACTTGATGTTACTTGACCAAAATTATGCAATAGAGCAATCTTTATGGAAAAATTTAAGTATTCTCTTACCTCCTTGTTTTATGATAATGTGGAAAGATTTTGAGAAAGTAGAGATGAGGGTAGGGAGAATACTTGAAGTAAGCGACTTTCCAGAGGCCAATAATCCTTCTTACAAAATAGTAATTGACTTTGGCAATTATGGTATAAAAAAATCTAGTGCCCAGATAACAAGACTCTATAAAAAAGAAGAACTAATTAATAAACAGATCATTGCAGTTACTAATTTTCCTCCTAAACAGATAGCAAATTTTATCTCGGAATGTCTAGTTTTGGGTGTTGTTTTAGGCAATAATGAAGTTGTTTTACTGAAACCGGAGAGGGAAGTTAAAGAAGGTCATAGAATTCTTTAGATTATCACTATTGAGTATCAATAGTGTATTATTTATTGTTAACCAATAACCTTATATATATGTATCAATATAATTAGTCTTGTCAATCAATATTGACAAAATCTATCCATTAGCAGGAATTTGAAGATGGATCCTGCATATAAAACTCCAATTACGATGAAGGGGGAGAAATCCCCCTGAGTACCATTTATTTTACTACGTTAAACATCAATAAATTAGGATTACCTATACGACAGTATTATCTGTAAACACCGAAAAGTTTATATATAATTGTCTTAAAATATGTATGTTTGAGTATATTATTTCTTAGTAGTATCTACTAAAAAGAATATGTTCAAACATGTTGATTAAGTCAATTGACTTTTTCAAACAAATAAATGGAGGAAAAATATGTCAGGAATAGGATATTTCGGTCCAAAGAGAAAGCCCGGATACGAAGAGCAGCCTTCAATCAATCCTAGCTTCTTGAAGCTTAGGCTACCTTTCTACCACTATCCAATCGAGTATCAGGACTTTATCCAAGGAATGATTTTGGCATGTGTACCGCTAGGTATTACGGCAATTATGGAAGCGACTATGAATTTTCCAATTGAAGTAGCAGTTCTAATGGTTTTAATAAACAACATATTCTACTTGTGGCACACATCCTTTGGTGACCCATCAATCGCCGGTTGGATTACTCCTGGTATACCAATTTATACCGCATACTATGAGTCTTTCTCAAAAGAAATAGTAGGTCCAACAGGAGTTTACATTGAAAGAACACAGGCACTTATTGCAGCTCAGCTAATATTGGCTTTAATATTCTTGGTGTTTGGTATTACTGGACTTGGTACAGTTTTTATTGAAAAAGTTCCAACATCAATAACTGCAGGTATCCTTTTAGGATCCGGTATCGCATCAGTTGAGAGAATTTTCAACCCGACCCAACCTTTCGTACATGACTTACCAGTATCATTCTTAGTCTCTGCAGCCTTGTCATTGTTCTTGCTGTTCTCTAAGAGAGCAATTGCTTGGAGGAAGAGGAACAAATTTTTGGCATGGATTGGTGGATTTGGTATAGTACCTGGATTCGTCATAGGATACATCCTTGGTCTCATAACTGGAGAAATCAAGTTAGATCTTGGGGTAGTATTCAAGCAAGTTATAATCGGTATGCCCTTTGACAGAATGATAGCTGAAGTGTCACCATTTGGAATCGGATGGCCATCAGCTATAATGTTTGGATCCGGATTTGCAGTAGCAATCGTTGCATACATTATTGCATTCGGAGACTTCATTGTCTTGAAGGCATTGATTAAACAGGCTGACGAAGCAAGACCAGATGAAAAAGTTGTTGTGCCAATTGGCAGATCACACATCATCTGTGCCTTGAGAAACTTCATACAGGGAATATTTTTACCCTACCCACCCTTCCTAGGTCCACAGTGGACTGGGGGACAGGCATTGGTAGTACAAAGATATATGCATGCAACACCTGAGCAGGAATACACCTACTGGGGAGGAGCTACAAGCATATTCTGGGGTATGTCCTTTGCATTGGCTTTAAATCCAATTGTTCAGATAATGTTACCTGCAAAGAACATTGGACTTGGTCTAACCTTGTTAATCCAGGGTTACCTCTGTTCATATCTTGCAATGGAAATGTGTCAGAACAACATACAAAGAGCCATCGCAGGTATAATGACAGGTGCATTGATTATGGCCAACTATGTCACATTATGGAGGCCAATATTCGGAATTTATAGTTCATTCTTCTCTGCACCAGCAATGGGTCTACTTGTGGGTATAATTCTACACATTTTAGTTGAAAGAGAGCCAGCCCCTGAAAAAGGCAAGAAGAAATAAATAAATTAATTTATTTTATTTTTTATATTTTTATTTGTCAATTCTACTATAATTAAATACAAAATATTTAGTTATGCAAACTCTTATAAACTTTTTAATTATGGTATGCCTAGGGATACAATGGTTACGGTTAAGGTTTCCAAAAGAAAAAGAATGAGATCAAAGATGTTTCTCAAAAGAAGTGTACCTTTTTTAATTGTATCTATGTTAATTGTACTCGGAGGACTTGTATTAATAGGGAATTTTTTTAGTGGAAGTCCTAACAAGGGAAAAATTCAATGGGTATGGTTTATCGCCACATTCTTGGGATCTCAGTTTATATATTTAAAATATATTGCGGAGAAATGATTTTATGGATTTTGCAGAAATATTTAGATATTTACTTCTATTAATAATTGGCGTATACTTACTTAATGCCTATATAAGTGGTCAAATTTCACTTAGAAATATAATAATTTCAATTGTGATATGTGCAATAGTATACTTCATAGTTGCAAGACCCGATAAATACTAAATGGTGTTATCAATGAAATTCTTATCGAAAAAAAAAATATTATCCGTACCATGGTTAGCTGAAATCGATGAAGGCCCTATTTTAGATGCTTTTAATAAAGTAAAGAATGATAACGAAGTCTTTGAGATATATAAACCAGTTAAAATGGGCAATCATATATACTATAGTGCACTATACTATACAAAAAAATTGATAAATCAAGAGCTATCTAAACTTATCATTGTCGATGAAAAAGGAAATATATTAAAAGATAAAGAAAAGGCTTACAAAATAAGCTTAGCACTAAACATTTTTACTAGATCAATACCTCAAGAAAATATTAAATATATAATGAGGAACATTGAAGAAATTGATGATGTTAAAAGATTCAAATCTAAAGCTGATTACTATATTCCTACGGCTAAATTATTTTTGTCAAAAAGCGAAGCAGAGATGCTAGAGAACTCATTTTCTAACTTTTATCAACATGAACATAAAGCTAGACTGTTGCTTGCAAATTTTGTAGATGGACTTAACTCTATTAGTCAATCAGAGTTCATTGATCAAAAGAAATTAATGAATATTTTTGATGACTATATAAAAGCTGGCTTTGAGAGGGTAAAGTCCAAAGAAAATATAATGAAATATGTAGAACTTATGAAACAAGTTAAAAAATCTTTTCGTTATCGTGAAGATGAGTTTTTGAATACTGAAGCTGGAGCATACTATATGTTAGATAGAATTGAGGTATATATTAGAAAAGAAATTAAATATCTTGAGTTAAAATATGAACCTATGAGACAATATTACTCTAGGGATATGTCTGAAGATGAAACAAAAGCCTTAATGGAATACTTAAACAAAAATACTTAATCTCTTTAAGTTGACCTTATTCTTATTTAACTATTATTTTAGGATAATCTAAAAATTATCATACCATGCTGACTTTTTTTTAAATAATGTGGTATAACTCTAAATTTATTTTAAAAATGTATATTGCTCAATTTTTTTTTAATTTAAATATATACTTTATATTTTTATAGCATATCAATATAAATTTATAGAAAACCTTATATATTATTTTAACTAAGATAAATTGGTTTACCTAATATAAATAGGTTAACCTAAAAAAATAAATGGAGGAAAGATAATGTCAGGAATAGGATATTTCGGTCCAAAGAGAAAGCCCGGATACGAAGAGCAGCCTTCAATCAATCCTAGCTTCTTGAAGCTTAGGCTACCTTTCTACCACTATCCAATCGAGTATCAGGACTTTATCCAAGGAATGATTTTGGCATGTGTACCGCTAGGTATTACGGCAATTATGGAAGCGACTATGAATTTTCCAATTGAAGTAGCAGTTCTAATGGTTTTAATAAACAACATATTCTACTTGTGGCACACATCCTTTGGTGACCCATCAATCGCCGGTTGGATTACTCCTGGTATACCAATTTATACCGCATACTATGAGTCTTTCTCAAAAGAAATAGTAGGTCCAACAGGAGTTTACATTGAAAGAACACAGGCACTTATTGCAGCTCAGCTAATATTGGCTTTAATATTCTTGGTGTTTGGTATTACTGGACTTGGTACAGTTTTTATTGAAAAAGTTCCAACATCAATAACTGCAGGTATCCTTTTAGGATCCGGTATCGCATCAGTTGAGAGAATTTTCAACCCGACCCAACCTTTCGTACATGACTTACCAGTATCATTCTTAGTCTCTGCAGCCTTGTCATTGTTCTTGCTGTTCTCTAAGAGAGCAATTGCTTGGAGGAAGAGGAACAAATTTTTGGCATGGATTGGTGGATTTGGTATAGTACCTGGATTCGTCATAGGATACATCCTTGGTCTCATAACTGGAGAAATCAAGTTAGATCTTGGGGTAGTATTCAAGCAAGTTATAATCGGTATGCCCTTTGACAGAATGATAGCTGAAGTGTCACCATTTGGAATCGGATGGCCATCAGCTATAATGTTTGGATCCGGATTTGCAGTAGCAATCGTTGCATACATTATTGCATTCGGAGACTTCATTGTCTTGAAGGCATTGATTAAACAGGCTGACGAAGCAAGACCAGATGAAAAAGTTGTTGTGCCAATTGGCAGATCACACATCATCTGTGCCTTGAGAAACTTCATACAGGGAATATTTTTACCCTACCCACCCTTCCTAGGTCCACAGTGGACTGGGGGACAGGCATTGGTAGTACAAAGATATATGCATGCAACACCTGAGCAGGAATACACCTACTGGGGAGGAGCTACAAGCATATTCTGGGGTATGTCCTTTGCATTGGCTTTAAATCCAATTGTTCAGATAATGTTACCTGCAAAGAACATTGGACTTGGTCTAACCTTGTTAATCCAGGGTTACCTCTGTTCATATCTTGCAATGGAAATGTGTCAGAACAACATACAAAGAGCCATCGCAGGTATAATGACAGGTGCATTGATTATGGCCAACTATGTCACATTATGGAGGCCAATATTCGGAATTTATAGTTCATTCTTCTCTGCACCAGCAATGGGTCTACTTGTGGGTATAATTCTACACATTTTAGTTGAAAGAGAGCCAGCCCCTGAAAAAGGCAAGAAGAAATAAATAAATTATTTTATTTTATTTTTTTATATTTTATCAGATTATACATAAAAAAAATTATAAAATGATTATTTTAATGACTGAGATTAGTTTGTAATTGTATCCATATATTTGAATGTCTTTTGAAACACTAGTTTTAATTTTTTTTATAGTTGCCATTAGATATTACATGCTATAATATTTCAGAGCGTAAATGATATCAATAGATTTTTAAAGAATATTGGGCAGAAATATGGATTAAACAGTAGAAGAAACTCTAATGTAAACTACAATAATAAACGATATGCAAAACTAATTAAGCTTCACATATAACTACTTTATTATAAAAGAAAGGATAGAAATTATAAAGAGATGTGGATAAAGGTAATATGCCTAACTATTGGTGAAGAAAATGGAACCGTTTCCTGAAAGCTATATTAGAAAAATGGCCGATACTCCTACTATTACAGTCTTGGATTTGTGGAAAAAACTAGCTAAAGAAATACTTGATTATGAATTAGATGTAGTAATATGTGACAGAAAAGATAATCCTCAACTAAGACATATTCCTGGGGAACTTAATACTGCATACCCCGGATTATATGATGGAAAAATAGTATTATCAATATGGTTAGAAAATCCTAAAATTTTTAATCCATTATTAGTTACTCATGAAATTGGACATTGGATTTTAATGATTAATGGATTCAAAGGATTGATTAATAAATATAATTTACAAGGGCAGTTAGACATAAATATGAATTCGTTAGCACATCATGTACCTCTTTACAGACTTCAAAGAGATTTTGGACATGATCCTCAAAAAATAATCGACTCTAAGGCAAAAAATAATATTAATGGTTTAAGCAAAGGATCAGAAATATTGTTGGGGGATCGGTGGGCAGAATTTGCACTTTTATTTGCTGATGATATTTTAAACTGTTCTGAGAATATTAAAAATGATATTTTAGAAATTCTAAGCGAAGATTATCCCGTTACATTTTCTTTCTTAGAAAAAATTTTAGATTTAATATCCAGGCACGACCTTAATAGTTCTAAGGGAAATCTTGCCTTTCTAAAAGATTTAGTAAATAGTATTTATCTGGGAGATGGCTGGAAAGTAATTGATGAAGTTGTGGAATTAAAAGAAATGATTAAAGAACATACTTAGAAAAAATAGCTTATTTGAACTTTATCTTTAATCCTAAAACAATTAAAATCAATAACAAAGATATTCCGTTTGCTAGTATAATGGGAAAATCCTTTTTCAATATTCCGTATATTAACCACAAGAATATGCCCAATGCCAAAAAAGTCCACATCCAAAAAGAAATATCCTTTGTTTCTTTTAATTTAATAGTTTTAATAACCTGTGGTAAAGAAGAGATAGTTGTAAGAAAAGCTGCAGCAAAACCTATAATATTTAAGGGATCCATGAATCGTTTAATCTAAAGTTAGTCATATGTCTTTTGGTATAATGCTTATTTAATGAATTTTCAAAAAACTTAATAAACTTTATTTTTAGAAATTAGTTAGGTGTTATAATGATTCATCCAATAGATAATAGATATGGCTCACCCGAAATGAGAAGAATATTCGATGAAGAAGAAAGATTAAATAAAATGCTTCTTGTAGAAGGGGCAATTGCAAAAGCACATTCTGAATTAGGGCATATACCTAAAAAAGCTGGTGACGAAATATTTAAAAAAGCCAATACAAGCTATGTTTCTCTTGAAAGAGTGAAACAGATAGAATCTGAAATTAATCATGATATAATGGCTTTAATTCTTTCACTTTCAGAACAATGTGGAGAATATGGAAAATATGTACATTTGGGAGCGACTTCAAACGATATTAATGATTCTGCTACCGCCCTTCAATTCATTGAAGCTTTCAATATTGTTTTTTTAGATTTGAATAAACTAGAAACTATTTTAATTAAACTATCAAAAAAATATAGGGACACTGTTTGTGTGGGAAGAACTCACGGACAACATGCAATACCTACTACATATGGGATGAAATTTGCCATTTTTCTTGATGAAATACGAAGATCTAAACAAAGATTAGAATTTTCTTACGATAATGTAGCGGGGAAAATATCTGGTGCTGTAGGTACAATGGCATCATACAAGGACGGGCCTGCACTACAAAAAAAAGTTGGGGAAATTCTAGGTATCAAAATGGCAAAAATATCGAATCAAGTTGTATCAAGAGATATATATGCAGATGTGATGTTTTCATTAGCCTCTCTAGCTTCTACTTTAGATAAAATTGCTTTAGAGATAAGGAATCTTCAAAGAACAGAGATTATGGAAATTGCTGAAGGATTTGGCAAAAAACAAGTTGGCTCTTCAACCATGCCTAACAAGAAAAATCCCGTTACATGTGAAAAAGTATGTGGACTTGCTAGAGTACTATATTCTAATGTATTCCCAGCTTTGTTAAATAATCCTTTGTGGCACGAAAGGGATCTAACAAATTCTTCTTGTGAAAGAGTTATCCACCCAGAATCCTTTATTCTTTTGGATGAAATGCTTAAAGGTACTATCAAAGTTTTATCTGATTTAGTATTTTATGAATCAAACGTAAAAAGAAATCTTAGTCTGACTGGATATTCTAATTTGGCTGAAGTTCTAATGCTAAAACTTGTTGAAAAGGGAATGGGAAGACAAGATGCTCATGAAATTATGAGGCTAGTTTCTATGAAGGAAGGGAGATTTATAGATAATGTAAAAAAAGATCCAAAAATAACAGATTTATTATCTGAAGCTGAGATAGATGATGCATTAAACCCAGAAAAATATATTGGCTATGCTAAAGAAATAGTAGATGATGTCGTTGGAAAATAATACTTATTTTGAAATAATATATGAAGACGGATATAGATTAGGAAGAGTATCTATTAAGAATAACGTAGAGAATACTCCGTGCATTCTTCAAAATTATGAAGATTATCTTAAATTTAGTAATATAACTATTGAAAAACCTATTTCATATCTTGTATCAGAAACATATGAAAGAAAAAAATACGATTTGTCTACAGTTCCTCTTGTCCACATACCCTTTGATTTACCACTTAAAGAAGCGAAAAAACTATCTAAGCTAAATAACTCTATTATTTCTCAAAATAAGGATGATTGTCTTCCAATATATCTCACAAAATATAAAGAAGTCAATCAAGAACTCTTCGAAGTCATTCCCAAAAAATTTATTTATTTTTTTAGGAGAATCCCCGATGAAAGAATCCTTCTCGAATTCTATTTAAATCTAAAAGAAAAATACCCATCTTCAGTTTTTTTTATAGATTCTAAAGATTATGAAATTCCTATATTTCTATTTTTGGGATTTGATTTATTTTCGGATGAATCAAATAACAAAAAGTTTTTTAACGAATATATTGCAAATCCTCTTCCAGAATTAGTTGAGATGTATTCTAATGGTTCTGTTAATTCTAGAAAGCTATTAAGAATTATATACAAAGAATTTTACAGCTTGATTGAATCTCATTTAAGAAGAGATTTCAAGAGATCATTTTATATTGATGATATCTCTTTAGAAAGGCCTCAGGTTAAGAGATGGAGGGAAGAAATAACTAGATATTACACACCTTCTACAAATCTCATATTATTGCTCCCGTGCAGTGCAAAAAAACCATATAGAATTTCTAAATCACACATTAAAATCATTTCAGCTCTGAGAGATACTTTAAAAAACAGGTATGTCAATTTATGTCAACTAATTTTAACGTCTCCTTTAGGGGTAGTTCCACGTGAACTTGAAGATTATTCAAACTATGATATTCCAGTCACCGGGCATTGGAGTCAAGAAGAATTAAATTCCATTTCAGAGACATTGTCCCTTATATTAAAAAAATGTGATAATCCTATCCTTATTGCTCATTTTGAAGAAAATAGTCCATATTTAAAAGCTCTAAAAAGTTTACCCTATAGAATAATTTATACAGGCGGATCTATTGAAAAACTACAAGAAATAATTGAGGAAAATAGGCCGATATGGGATTTTGAGCTTATCCATGAATATAGTAGTAAAGCTAAGAAAATGTTTTCATTTCAATTCAAGAAAGAACTGGATATGCCCTTTGATTATGTAGAAAGAAGAAAATCTACAAATTTATTCTATAACAAACAAAACATAGGTATTTTTGAAAATAAAATAAAGGTCAACGTAAAGGGTGGTGATTTATTAAAAGATACGTTATGGGTAAACATTGACTTTGATCTGAAGGGGGATATATTTTCAAAAGGTGTTGTAAGTAATTCAAATAACATCAGGCCTGGTGATGACATCATCATTTTAAAGAATAATAAATGTATTGGTGTAGGTGAAGCGATAGTTTCTGGAGAAACAATGAAAAAGCTAGATAGGGGAAAAGTTGTTAAAGTTAGAATGAGGGGATAGATTGAATCATACTATAAATCTAAAAACAAATAGGAGGATAGAATCTATAGATATAACGAGTAAAATAAATGAAATTATTTCCAAATCTGAACTTTCTTCAGGCGTATGTATAGTATATTCTCCACATACTACTTCAGGCATAATTATTAATGAAAGCTACGACCCTTCAGTAATAGAAGATATTAATGTTTTTCTTTCCAAAATTGTGCCATATAATAATCATTATACACATCTCGAAGGAAATTCAGATGCGCATATAAAAAGTTCAATTATAGGATCCTCTAAGATCCTTATATTTGAAAATAGAGAACTTCTTCTTGGAACATGGCAAGGAGTATTTTTTATGGAATTTGATGGCCCTAGATCTAGAAACGTGGTAGTAAAACTAATAAAAGACTGATTTCCGCTAAAACAATATTATGAATCAATAACTTTTACCGAGCCAACGAAATTTAGTATTTTTATCTAATGATTCTATTGTGTCTAAAACTTTTTCTATATGGGCCCACATTCTACTTTGTTCCCAGAGATTTATGGCATCCCCTCCATACCCAGAAAATCTGTAATACATTCTTTCCCTGTTCCAATACTTACATATGTATTTATTTTTGTCAATGAGGAATGTCATAGGAAGTATTTTTTTAATCTTTTCTGGACTAAAATTAACTACTCCATACTCTTCAGAAACTTTGTAATCTAAATCACTAAGCAAGATTATATCACAGCCACTCTCTATACAAAATTTTCTTATTTCTTCTTCGCTTACTGGGCCAACTCCTATTATCTCTGCTTGTAATGCCTTAAATTGTTCTTGTACTTTTGAATAAAATAGTATTTCAGATTTTTCTGAGGTAAAACTAGTTTTATCAAAGAAGAAAAGGATCACCCATTTACTTTTAGTTTCATTTAAACAATATTTTTTTCCATACTTATTATTTAAGCAGAAATTAATGGCTTTCTCACCTTCTAAATTCCTTTTGTACGCCATAGATATCATTAAACTTTATTATATTTATCACTTGTGAAAATGTTCAAAATTAATTAAACTTGACATTTTACAGAAAACTATTAAAAGAATTAACAACATTCAATTTTGATGTATAAAAAATTAGGATTTTCATCACTTGCCTTTTATGAAGTTCCTCTTGAAAATGCTCTTATTTGGGGAGAGGATGCAAAATTTAATCTTTTAGAGATAGTTGCAGAAAACAATCATGCAATTGATGAAGAAACTATGCCTAAAGTTAAAGATATCCTTTCTTCATACAGTTTTGAATATACTGTACACTCACCTTTTTCTGACATAAATATATCAAGCCTCAATAAAAGTATTAGAAAGGTGTCTATACAACAAGTAAAATATGCAATATATGCAGTTAATGAAATAGGTGGCAAAGTAATGACTTTTCACCCAGGTAGACATTCAGCCGCTACAAATAGGGATAAAGAACTTACAAAAAAAATACTATTTGATTCATTGAAAGAAATATCTACCTATAATGAAGATTATGGGGTAGTTATTGCTTTAGAAAATATGCCGGATACATTTGTTACTACAATGAAAGTGTCTCAAGAAATTTTAGAAGTACTAGAAAATAAACAATTACCAGGGATAAAACATACGATGGATGTTGGGCATCTTGAAACTAACAATGTAGATATAGAACGTTATATTCAAGATTTAAAAGATTTTTTGGTACACATCCATTTGCATGATAACTTAGGAGAGTTTGATAATCATTTGCCTCTTGGGGAAGGAAATATCGACTTCTCAAAAGTATTCATGGCTCTAAAAAAAATTAACTATTCGGGAAGAATGATACTTGAGATGACAAATACAGAGGATATACTGAAAAGCCGTGAATTTTTAAGAGAAAGAAAATATTTGATATAGTTTAATAATTCAAAAATTTAATATTCATTTCAGCCATTTTATTATAGAATTCGATTTCTGGTTTTTTGCTTCTTGTTTCAATAAATAGTTTGTCCAAAGCGGTCCATAAACTAAACCAACCCCCGGGCTGTGTAATAACAAGAATTAAATTGTAAACTAAACTTTCAAGATGGATCAAATATGTAGATAATATAGACAAAAAGAGCCCTATAACTAACCACTTTAGTCCATCGATTCTCAGCTGTTTTAACTCTTTTCGTTTTTCTAATGCCCAATATTGAAAATAATCCTTTAATCTTTTTCTAATAATAGTTTCATCATTTGTTTTTCGTTTATGCTTAGGTACCAATAATCTGAGCTCATAATTCTGAAGTTCTACTTTATTTTCCCTTACCGCCTTTTTGCATTCTAAAATAAAATCATCAGACAGAGTTCTTTTTGAATAAGGCCTGGGATCAAAATCGGAAAACAGATCTTCATATCCATCTAGTATTAAACTAATGTTTCCTTGTTTTAAATACAATTTTAGTAGTTCGTTAGACATTTCTTTACTAGAGTCCATACATATCCTCTATTTTCAACATAGCTATTGTGCTTGTCTATTTAAACATTAAGCATATCTTTAAAAAATGTTAGATTAGAAAACTGAAACAGAAGTAAAATTAAAATAAACTTTAAAAGAAGTATATTATTATAGGAATGTAGATAGTGATTTGGATGTATAAAGTTGTTCTTTTAAGACATGGTGAAAGCACTTGGAATAAAGAAAATAGATTTACTGGCTGGACGGATGTAGATCTTTCTGAAAAGGGGATTATTGAAGCAAGAAATGCTGGCAAAATAATGTTGGAATTAGGGTTTGTATTTGACATAGCTTTTACATCGGTACTCAAAAGGGCAATTAGAACGTTATGGCTTACTCTAGAGGAAATGGATCTAATGTGGATAACTATAATAAATTCATGGAGATTAAATGAGAGACACTATGGAGCACTACAAGGCCTAAATAAATCGGAAATGGCAGAAAAATATGGTGAAAAACAAGTTTTGATCTGGAGAAGGAGTTATGACGTTAGGCCTCCAGCCCTCGAAAAAAATGATAAACGATATCCTGGATTTGATCCACGTTACAAAAATTTAGAATTTGATCAAATTCCACAAAGCGAATGTTTAAAAGACACTGTGGAAAGATTTTTACCTATATGGCATGATACCATAGGGCCCACGATAAAAAATGGTAAAAATGTATTGATAGTTGCACATGGAAATAGTCTTAGAGCACTTATAAAATATCTTGATAATTTATCTGAAGAAGAAATAGTGAGTTTGAATATTCCTACTGGTATTCCTTTAGTCTATGAGCTTGATAAAAATTTAAAACCTTTAAGGCACTATTATTTGGGCGACGCTAATGATATTGAAAAAGCAATAAAGTCAGTTTCAGATCAAGGCAAAATAAAAAAATAATGGCATATACCAAATTAGTTAAATAATTGCCCTAAAATGATTCGCAAAGCTTAAACCCATCCAATCCAAATAGACCAATGGTAAACAAGCGGTGCCATAAATGAAAGATATGCCGGTATAGGATAATTTAACATATCCCTCAAACGCTACTTGAAGTAAGAAATTATCTCTAAATAACAAAGATAAAATTGGAATGCCCATATAACAAGCTATACCTGTTAATGTAAAAAAGAAACATATTAGAGTTATGTATGATCGACTGAGATTATTTACTTAATGTATGGGAAGTTGAAAGAATAGTTAAAATAAATATTTGGAAAACTAGTCCATCAAGAATATTGCAGCAGCTATTACAGTTGTCCATTTACCACATGGGTCACCTGTAGTTGCGATTGCAATGCTCTCGCTATCGATTATTTTACCACTTGCCTTATAAATTTCGTTCCTTTCATCCCATGCTGTGTCCGGATTAAAATCTATACCTAGAGTTGTTGCTAGCATTGTAGCAGCTAAATCTTCAGCATAATCCCCTGAAAATTTTTCGTCGTGTCCGAACATATGTGTTTCACTTAAATATCCATAATTACCTTTTTCTGCAGGAACTGCAAGTCCAACTGCGGAGGACAACTGCCTATTTGGTTCATCCGTAGCGTTTCTTGCCATTACACAAAAAGTGATTTGGCCTATTTCCAAACATCTAAGTCCTTCCTCTTTAGGTATAATTTCACAATATGGGGGTAAAATGCTTGAAACATAAACGAGGTTACATTTTTCAATTCCGGCTTCTCTGAGAGCAAGTTCAAAAGACTGGAGTTGGTCTTTATGAACTCCTTTTCCTTTTACAAAAAATACCCTTTTAGGCACCATGATTTAAAACTAATTGATTGGTATTTAAGTGTTTTGGGCTACTATTATTAGGTAAATACCTCTTTACTCCTTTAATAGATAACGTTATTCGAATTAATTAGTAATAAATTAATGAAAAAAATAAATAGTCACTATTAGCGCCCTAATTAATCAATAAATCCCAAATAAGTCTTTAATTTAAAAATAATTACTGGATATTAATTTGATAATTGCATGTGGGATTCATAAATTCTAAAACTTTATAAATATTATATAAAAACTATACTCATATGTTCCCTATAGCAGATGAAAATATTTCTATTGAACGACCTTATATCACCTATGGATTGATACTAACAAACGTGTTATTGTATTCTATCAATTTTTTTAGCGGCGATTCTCTAAACAATATTTTTGCTTTCATTCCAAAAAATTTCCTTCATGGAATCGACATTTGGACAATAATAACACATCAATTTATGCATGGAAGCTGGGGCCATCTATTGGGAAATATGTGGTTTCTAATAATTTTTGGGGATAATATTGAATCAAACCTAGGAAAAACTAAATATATTATTTTTTATCTAATCTGCGGCATAATTGCAGCATTTTCACACATGGCATTTAATGCCGAATCCGTTATACCTACTGTTGGAGCATCTGGTGCTATATCTGGAGTTTTAGGTGCGTATATAGTTCTTTATCCAAAAAATAAAATAAGTACGGTGATACCTTTTGGATTTATCAGAATTTATAAAATTGAAGCACTGTACTATCTTATAATATGGTTTGCTCTACAGCTATTATTTAATTTTATTGATCCATATGGGGGGGTCGCGTATATGGCACACCTCGGGGGATTTATAGGCGGTGCTATCCTAATAAAAATTTTTGGTAAAAAAAAGAATAAAAATCAAAGAGATCTTCTCTACACATGGAATTGGAATCATCATTAATTATAAAATTCTAATGTTTTTAGTTAATATATTACATTTTTTAGAATACCAACAATAGAATTAATATTTTCATTATAGACCTTCATACTTTTTCATATTTATTATGTAAAAAATATTATTTAAAATAATCTAATAGTCTTCATCGCTTGGTATTTTAAATGCAACAATGAGTCCTATAACAATTATGACCAATCCTAGACTGAATATACCTTCCTTTAATGGTAAAAAGTCTAATTTATATCCAAAAATATTAGAAAGCATAAGGACGAATCCTATAATACTTATTATTGCACCAATAATTTGCGTTGCTTTTATTCTCATATTCTATACACCTTTCTGTTTATTTAAATAATTAATTGTTAATTTGAAAACAACCAAAAGCCTTATAAATATTAGATTAATCTAATATTTGTAGTTTAACCTAATTCCAGACATAGGTTTCCTACATTTTTATTTTTTATTTTTATATTTTAATTGCAATTAAATTTAAAAACATAAGTATAATTGGCTAATTGGGGCTCGTAGCTCAGCTGGTATGAGCGCGGCATTCGCAATGCCGAGGCCGCGGGTTCAAATCCCGCCGAGTCCATAAATGGATAACTCTTTTAAACTTTTAATATTACTAAAAACTGGGCCTATGGTCTAGTTGGTCATGACGTCACCCTCACACGGTGGAGGTCCTGGGTTCAAATCCCAGTGGGCCCATACAATAAATAATATTTATACATCTATACATAGGGTGATCAATTGAAATACACTAGAGATGAATTTTTTAATGCATTTGGCAATAAAACATGGATTTCTCCATTTGAAAAAATTGTAGTTCTAGCAGACAAAGAAAAAAAATTGATTGAAATTTTCGAAAAACACCCTAGAGGGATGGCAACTGCTTCTTGGGTAACATATCATTACCCTAAAGCATCTTCATTGATTATTAATGCAATTTGTGAAGGAAGCCAAAGTTTTTTTAAATTAAAAGAAGGTAATTGCGATCTTGACCTTAAAGCAGGATTTTCTGCAGCAGGAATAGAGAGAGTAAAGATCCATAAAGACACTGTTGATATTACGTATGCTGGATTAGGTGGAGGTGGAGTTGGGGCTGTGTTGAATAGAGGGCTTGCAGAAGGAGTTCGTTCCATTGAGATTCTTGATTATGGCGGTGGAAGTGGATTAAGTAAAGCCATACTATCTTTTGACTTAAAACAGAAGATTGTAGTTGGAGTTGACGATACAGATACTAAAGAAGAAGGCGCCACATGGTCTTTAGCTAATGAAATTGCATATACTATTGAAAAAGAAAGATTGGCAGATTACCTTAGGCATACTTTAGTTCAACTATATCCAAGAAACCCCCATAAAACTCAAAATTGTGTTAGCACAGCATTGACTTTTGGTGTTGTTCCAAAAAACATTTCAATGTTTAGAGATAGGATATATGAACTTTTTAATAAACATACTTTGTCAAAGGAAACAGGCTTAGTCATGCTATCTGGTATAGGTATTAGTGAAGAGATTAAAAATTATTCTTATAAAACTAAAACTTCTTTAATGTCTTTAGAAGAAGCTATCAGCTTTTCAAAAAAAATAAAAAATTTAGAAGTCTTAATGGATAAATGGGGATTGATAGGAGCTATTGCTGCTCTAGGCTACTCTGAAGATCCCGAAGAGGCCGTAAGATTATGAAATCATTTGTTAGTCCTTATAATTTTGTTGAAAATGTCAACTTAAAAGTTGATCCAAAAGATATTATTGTTTATGACACTACTTTAAGGGATGGGGAGCAGACTCCAGGCATTTGTTTTACCCCGGATGAAAAAATTGACATTGCTATCAAGCTTGATGAACTTGGTGTTAATCAAATTGAAGCAGGATTTCCCGTAGTGTCTGATGGTGAGAGGAGAGCAATAAGGAATATAATGAAGCAGTCATTAAATTCAGAAGTTTTGGCTTTAACTAGAACTTTAAAGAGCGACATTGATGTTGCCCTGTCGTGTGATGTTGACGGAATTATAACTTTTATTGGATCATCAGATCTTCATTTAAAATACAAATTAAAAATGACTAGAGAAGAAGCCCTCTCAAAAGCAGTAGAAGCAGTTGAATATGGTAAAAGTCATGGAATTTTTGTTGCATTTACTGCCGAGGATTCTACAAGAACAGATTTAGACTACCTTCTTGAACTCTATAAATCAACAACTGAAGCAGGAGCAGATAGGATTCACATAGCTGATACTACCGGATCTATAAGACCTATGGGCATGAGATATCTCGTTAGTCAAATAAAGAATAGCATTGATAATACTATAGGTGTTCATTGTCATGATGATTTTGGACTTGCAGTTGCAAATTCGCTTGCTGCTTTTGAAGCCGGAGCTAGAGCTATTTCAACTTCTATGAATGCATTAGGAGAAAGAGCAGGCAATGCCTCATTGGAAGAAGTGATTATGGGGCTCAGATTACTTTATGGGATAGAGATGCCTTTCAAATATGAAGTAATATATGAACTTTCAAGATTAGTTGAAAAATATACCACAATGCCTGTCCCAAAAAATAAAGCGATAATAGGGGACAATGTATTTGCACATGAATCGGGGATACATGTTTTGGCAGTTAGAGCAGAGCCATTGACTTATGAGCCATATTCACCCGAATTAGTTGGACAAAAACGAAGAATCATCCTAGGAAAACACTGTGGAATGAGTTGTATTGATGCCAAACTAGAAGAGTTACGCTTATCAGTTCCTCAAAGTGAAAAAGAAACACTAATCCTTAAAATTAAAGAGATGGCTGAAAGGGGCGCAAAGGTGGGCGATAAAGAATTCAAGAATATGGTTCAAGAAATACTTTCAAAAGGTTAGAGAATGAAAAACTCATACTCTGGAGCGAAAATTGTATCAAAAGCAATTAAGGATTCTGGAGTTGACACTCTTTTTTGGTATCCTGGGAGAGATATATTGCCCCTTTATCATGAGTTAATGAATAGTGGTATTTCTGTTATTAGGTCATCTCATGAACAGTCTGCAGTTCATAGTGCTGATGGATTTTATAGATCAAGTGGCAGAATATCTTCTGCACTTACTTCAACTGGCCCTGGCTCTGTAAATGCACTGATGGGATTAGCATGCGCATACAAAGACGGATCATCTTTAGTCTTAATTACTGGACAAGTTCCTAGCAATAAAATAGGAACTGATGCCTTCGAGGAAGTTGATGTGCTTTCAATGACATCTCACATCACGAAGAGGAATATTAGATTAAAAGATAACTTATACCAAGAAGTTAGAAATTCATTTTTTCAAGCGATAACAAGAAGGCCAAGACCCGTACATATAGAAATCCCAACTGATTTACTTGAATTACAATACCAATCAGATTTTTATTTTAAGGAAAAACGACTAAAAACTAGGCTTGACATAGATAAAATTAATGAAGCCATTATATTGATTAATGAATCTAAAAGGCCATTAATTCTTTCTGGATATGGTTCTATTACTTCTAATTCTGGGAATAATATTCTCTCTTTATCTAATAAAATTGGGGCTCCAGTTGTCACAACACTACCTGGAAGAGGAATAATTGATGAGGATGATGCATATGCATTTGGGACTCTTGGAGTTAGAGGTACAGATAATGCTAAGATAGCCTTTGAAAAGTCAGATCTATTACTCTCATTTGGAACAAAATTCTCAGATAGAACATCCTACGGCATTTTTGATAAACCCAAGAAGATAATAGATGTGAATATTGATAAGACAAGTAAAAACTTCTCTAGCAGCTTTTCTATTGTAGGGGATATCAATGAAGTAATTAATAATTTTTTAATTGGTGTATCACAGAAAAACGGTCTTTGGATAACTAAAAATCCACCTAAAAGAATAGAAGGTATTTCATCTTCTTCAAAACCTCTGCGGCCACAAGCTGCTATTCTAGAAATACTTCAAAAACTTAACAAAGAGGACATCGTTGTTACTGATACTGGGTCAATAACTGTGTGGACACATATTCTAAAAAAAGTTCATTTCCCAAGAACTTTTATTTGTTCACATTCATTCGGGGCAATGGGATTTGGATTACCAGCAGCTATAGGCGCTAAGTTAGCAAATCCTAAAAAAAATGTTATTTTAGTAACTGGTGACGGTGGACTTTTGATGGTGTTGGGGGAATTACTTACTCTTTCTGAAAATAATATCGACGTCAAAATATTCTTGATAAATAACGGAGTATTAGGAACAATTAAGCAATATGAAGATGTGAAATTTGGCGGAAAATATAAATTTGCTTTAGGAAAAAATGATTTTGTTGAAATCTCAAAAGGTCTTAAAATTCCATCTATGAGGGTAAAGGATAAAAGCGAATTAAAGAAAAGAATTAATGAAGTATTGGGCTCAAAGGGCCCAATGCTTTTAGACATTATTGTAAATCCTAATGAAAAAGTTCCATTAGGAGGAGTTTAAGATGTTTGCCCCAAGTTTTTTACCCAAAGCCATTAGTGAAAGAAGTGGTGGTGCGCCAGGTGACTCTGGCAATATACTCGCATCACACACATAAAAACCCATTTTTGTCCTAAATTGATTATCTACAGTAATGCCCAAAGGCGCCGTTCCCCCAGGATGGGCACCAGCAGCTTCAGTAGAAACAATTTTATCTACTCCTGCCTTTTTTAGTATTTGTGACGCTACGGCAACACCGTTTGAGACTCTTTGAACATCTGTTCCAGTGCAGTATTTTTCGATATAGTCTTTTCCAACAAACCCAAATGAATCGTCTTTTATTTTAGTCATTATCCCAATTATATTTTCTCTTTTGGATTCTATTTTTTCTTCACCAAGAATTTTAATTATTCTTTCTGAGTAATAAGGGGATAGCATGAAATCTTTGAAAGGTATATACGCTGCCATATTTATCTCCTCTTTGAAAGAATAATTCAACTTTCCGCCTATAGTAACGTAGATATCTACAAATAAATTTTTTGGCGTCATTATTCCAGAATTGTTAAGAATTTTAGGAGTATCAAGGGCACCTGCACTTAGAATTACTTCCTTTGAAGAAATACTTTTATAATTTCCATCTTGTATACCTTCAACAGTATATTCATTGCCCCTTTTTATAATCTTCAAAGCTTCAAAATTAGTTTTTAACTCTGCTCCTTTGGATATGGCCTTTTCAACATAATATAACGAAGTTTTTTTTGCTTGGAATTGACATCCCATATTGCATTTTCCACAATTTTTACATTTTGTAACGTCTATCATCTTTGGCATTATTTTGGACTCAAATCCCAACTCTTTTGATATATCGATAAATAGTTTTGTTCTCTCGCCTAGCATATTTTTTGGTATAGGGGATACGTTAAAATCTTTTTCAACCTCATCTAATTCTTTTTTAATATCAATGCCCAGACTTTCAAGTTTTTTTTCCTGAGTTCGTATACCATTACCAATAGTTAAAAGCGTTGTACCTCCAACAGCATTGCAACTTAATACATCAACTTTCCCATGCTTGTTGAAATCTTTACAAGAAGATGATTTAAAGTATCCTTTATGAGCTTCACTTAGTTTAAGGTAATTACCTTTTTCCAGCACCAAGACCTCATACTCAGATGAGATCTTTTCTGCTACAGCAGCACCACTTGCACCACTTCCAATTATGATATAGTCATATTCTTTCATGCTACACCATGCATCATATTTTGATCAACTTTTCTATTTTTTTCATAAACTTTTCCTGATTTGCCAATAATTCAATTTCTTCTTCTTTAATCATACTTTCTATTTTTGAAAGATTAAGATTTCCTGTAGCTCCAACATGAATCTTTGACTTAATATTTTCAACAGGATTTTTGTTATTTAGAGAATCAAGATTAATTCCAACTTCTTTGTATGCGTCTCTAAAAGGCATACCTTCCTTCACAAGCTCTAATACCCTATCTGTTGCATAAATTTCAGGCGTAAAAGAATTAATTAAAATATTTTCATTTACTTTTATTTTAGGTATGAAATACCCTAAGAGATATAATGTTTGCTGTGTAATATCAAAACTCTCTATTAAGGGCCCTTTAGTTAATTGGAAATCTCTATTATATCCTGAATATAAAGAAGTTATTATCTCAGTTACTCTAAAACAATGTGAGTTTACAACCTGTGCCTTGGCCCGTGTTAGTTCAAGCAAAGCTGGATTCTTTTTTTGTGGCATTAAACTTGACCCACCACAAAATTCATCAGGAAGAGAAAAATAATTAAATTCAGGTATAGAAAATAAGATTAGGTCATTGGCAAACTTTGAAAGATCCATCATTATCTGTGACATAGTGAATATGATTATTGACTCTATTTTACCTCTGCTGTTATTTGCATATAAGACATTATTTTGTACTTTTTCAAACCCTAAAAGCGATGCAATGTACTCTCTATCTATATCTAGGTTAACCCCATAACTTGCAGCACTTCCTAGAGGCGACTGATTATTGAGATTGAAGGCACTTTTTAATAAGTATAGGTCGTCCAACAGGCTTTCTATAAAAGCACTAGCCCAAAGGCCTACAGAAGAGGGCATTGCTCTCTGTGTATGTGTTCTTCCGGGCATAGGGATAAATTCATTTTCCTTTGAGAATTTCAACAATACCTTGCAAAGATTAAGAAGATTTTCAATTATTTCAAATAATCTTTCTTTAGAATATAATCTAACATCTAAGAGTATTTGATCATTTCTACTTCTTGCAGTATGGATTTTCTTCCCAACATCGCCCAGTCTTTTAGTTAAAAAATTTTCTACTGCCGTGTGTACGTCTTCATCTTCTTTATTTATCTTGAACTTCCCTTGCTCATGTAAATCTAAAATATCCATCAAACTAGTTTTGATATTTTGAAGTTCTTCGTCTGAAATAATTCCTATCTTTTGAAGCATTGTCGAGTGAGCGATATTTCCAATTATATCCGCTTTAATAAGGCGCGAATCCCAAAGATAATCATCACCAACTGTAAAGTCTTCAACAGTTTTATCTAGTTCATATTTTTTTTTCCATAGTTTAGCCATTTTGGCACTTCCTTATTACGATAATTAAATAAAAATTTAAATATTTATCTAGGCCTTTTTGCTAAAATTTCATACAAGGCCTATAACTTTTGCAGCATCCTTAGAAATTTTCTAATCAATACCCCCCTTATTGATCTTATTTTGGGAATAAATAATGATGAAGTCAATTCTCTTTTAATTATTTCGATATTTCCCTTGAACAATTTGACTTTATAAGTGCCACTGATATGTTCTCGGCTCTTTAAGATATAGTTATCAAGAGAATCATTTAATGGATGGAGTCAGTCTCCATGGTAGACTAAATATGCCTCATTTTTACTCTTACAACTTTAAAAAATACCAATACAATTATAAAATGTAGTACTAAAATGAATTGTATACTAATTACTATTCGGAAATATTAAATGGTTTATTTAATAAAAAAGAGTGTTAAGGGAGAGGTATATTACTACTTGAATCATTCTGTAAGATTGGGAAGTAGGGTAAAGACCCTCTCTTATTATATTGGGAAAGGGCCTTTCTCGCAATCTGAAATACAATGCCTTATCAAAGAAAAGTCTCAAATGATACTTCTTGAAGCAGAGTTCTTGAAAATATTTTCTAAAAAGTCCAAATATGAAAATCATTTACTTCCAATTTCGTTCATAAACATAATTGAGAGGATAAAGGAAATAAATAGAATAATGGCGCCTCTCAATAAAAACTATTTTGATAAATTTGAAGAAGATCTAAGATTAAGATATGTCCACGAATCAACTGCAATTGAAGGTAATAAATTATCTTTAAGGGATGCACAACTATTGCTTGAAGAGGATGTTCCAGCCGGAAGCACCCTAAGAGAAATGTACGAAATATTGAACTATAAGGAACTATTTAAATTTCTTAGGACGTATAGGGGTGACATATCCTTAAAACTAATTTTAAAAATTCATGAAATACTTATGAAAAATATTGACGATGAAAATGCCGGAAAGCTAAGAAATATTGATATTTCTATATCGGGCTCTGACTATGATCCCGTGCCATTCCCAGTTTTAGAAGAAGAGTTGGATATACTTATAGGGTGGTATAAAGAAAACAGAGCTAAAATGTTTCCGATTGAGTTAGCTTCCTATTTCCACCAAAAGTTTGTTGAAATTCATCCATTTATTGACGGCAATGGAAGAGTTGCAAGAGAGCTCTTAAATTTCATACTGTTACAAAATAACTATCCAAGACTTGTTATACCATTTGAAAGAAGAGGGGTATACCTTAGGTGTATAGATATAGGTAATTTGGCAGATTATACTCCTTTTACTATTTTTATTTCAGGGCTTCTAATTGAAGACTCATTTAGATCTGTATATGTCTTTTTTGAACAATTTAAAAAGAAAATAAAAGAAGAAATCTATTCTACGGAAATATCAAACGAATTAGATAACACAATAGAAAGCTACAAAGAAATCTTAAGTATAATCCGTGACATGGAAGGGAAAATTGAAAATTTAAACTTAAATCAATTAAGAAAAGGTAAGTGGAAAGGATAAATAATAGAATAACGACATATGAACACAATGCTTAAATATGTATTATAGTTAGGACCCTCATGAAAAAATTTACTCTATTTTTAATCTTAGTAATATTTAACATGTCTATAATGGATATTTTTGCAGATAAGTTATCTTGGAGCTATGATATAGGAGATAATATATCATCTATTGCGGCATCTCCTGACGGAGCATATATCGTAGTAGGTTCTTACGATAATTATGTATATCTTTTCAATAAAAATGGGTCACAATTATGGAAATTCCAAACAGGAAGTAATGTTGAATCAGTGGCCATATCTGCAAATGGGCAGTATATAGTTGCAGGCTCGTGGGATAAAAGAGTGTATTTAATTAATAAATCTGGGCAAAAGATTTGGGATAGGTTAACGTCTGACCAAGTTAACTTAGTTAATATTACTCCTGATGGAACACGCATTACTGCGATTACAAAAAATTACAGTGTTTTTGTATATGATAAAACAGGAGCCCAAACTACCACATTTGATTCTAGAAATAAACTTGTTACGTCTTCAGTTACCCCAAATGGTTCTTTTATCGTAACTGGAACAAAAGACAGTAATATCCGAATGTTGTCAGGATCCCTTGAACCTATATGGGAATATAAGACTGGAGGAAACGTACAGTCAATTTCTTTGACGTCAGATGCATCCTCTATAGTAGCAGGTGCATATGATAACAAAATTTATTTATTTGATAAAAAAGGTACATTAGTATGGTCAAAAGCAACTAGCGCAGGAAATCATTTAGTTTCAATAAATAAAGATGGATCTAAGATATTTGCTGCTGATCTTGGAGATAATACTTACATATTTGATTCAAACGGAAAACAATTAATGAAAAGAAAGTTGAAGAATAGAGCAAATTGTGTTTCTATGACACCATCAGGGGATTATCTTGCCGTTAGTTCTCTTGACAGGAGAATAAGTTTATTGGATGGTTCTGGAAGTTTATTGTGGAGTACGGAAACTGGAAATGTAGTAAATTCACTATTTATGACAAACGAGGGTAAACTACTTGTAGGATCAAAAGACAATAAAATTTACATATATGATTTGAGTTCTTATATTAGATCAGAATCTCAAAAGCAATCAAAAGATACGACACCTGCTCCCGATGTTAAACCTCCTACAAAAACAGACGACACTTCAAAGCCATCTACAGTTACTGAAACAGGCCGCAGTTTTCCATTAATATACATAGCTCCGATATTAATTGCCTTAATTGCTGTGGTGGCAGCAGTGTTCATGAAAAAAAGTAAATCTACAGAACCTTTACCTATGGTCCAAACAAAAGAGAAATCAAAAAAAGATGAATTAACATGCCCTTCGTGTGGTTCACTAATGGAAAAAGGAGCTAAATTCTGTGGCAACTGTGGGAATATATTTGATGAAAAAATTGAATTAAAATGTTCCAATTGCGGGTCTGCAATCGAAAAAGGAGGAAACTTCTGTCCAGAATGTGGTCAAAAAATTTAAAATTTAATTTTAACATTTTAAAGCTTTAATTACCTCTTCAGCAATCATAATTCCTGCTCTTTTCTGGGCTTCATGAGTGGACGCTCCTATGTGTTGAGTTAGAACTACATTGTCGTATTCTAGAAGATTACTTTTTATCGGAGGCTCTTCCTCAAAGACGTCAAGACCCGCACCTAGTATTTTCCCAGAAGAAAGCGCATTGCAAAGAGCATCTTCATTAATTATTCCGCCTCTTGATGTATTGATTATAATTGCATTGTTTTTCATTTTTTCAAATTCTGCATATGAGAACATATGTCTTGTTGAGTCAATTAAGGGTACATGTAATGTAATAACATCACTGTTTTTTATCAGTCCTTCAAGAGTAACAGGTTCAGCATCTCCATTTTTTATCTGTTCATCTGTTAAGTATGGGTCATAGGCAATTATTTTCATGCCACAGGCTTTTGCAATTCTACCAATATTTCTTCCAATTCTTCCAAATCCGACAATACCTAATGTTTTACCATTGAGTTCATGCCCCATCAGAGATTTCTTTTCCCATCTTTTTGCTCTTGTGAGTCTATCGGCCCTAGCAATGTTTCTAGAAACTGCAAGCATTAATCCAAATGCAAGTTCTGCTACAGAATCAGAACTTGCTTGAGGGGAGTTCACGACTTTTACTCCCAGGCCTTGACAACAATTAACATCCACATTATCAAGACCCACACCAGCCCTAGCCACAACTTTAAGATTTTTGCCTTTCTTTATTATTTCTTCAGTTATGTTTGGTTTACTTCTAACTATTACCCCATCATAGTTTTCTATAATGGCCATAATTTCTTCTTTAGAAATACCTTTTTTTACATCAACTTCAAACTCTTCTTTGAGTTTAGATATACCTTCTTCAGCAATATCTGATGCAATAAGAATCTTCATATTATCACTAAAAATGGTCTATAAAAATACTTAAATATCTTTGTATAGAACGACTATCATGATCAATAAAAAACTTCTTGATATCCTAGCATGCCCTGTTTGCAAGGGGGATATTTTTGAGGATAAAGATGAGCTCGTGTGTATGAAATGTAAAAGAAGGTATCCTGTTATCGAAGGAATTCCAATAATGCTTGAAGAAGAAGCCAAACTAAAGTAAATATGCAAATGTAGAATTTTTAACATATATTGTGTTTTTATATGTATAATTATATTTCCCACAATATTTATAAATAAATTTTTAATTTAGTTATCATGGCAAAAAGAAAGGTTAAAAAAAATCAGAAAATTTCAAAAAAGACATTAAGTCTTATTGCGCTCATAGTATTAATTGTCGTATCTATAACCTCCCTTTATTATGTAAATCACCTAGGAAATCATGCGTTTGATACAAAAGGATTTCCGACAACCATAGTTTATAATACTGAAGATAATCAATCAATAAAAGTTGTTTCCTACGTTGAAGGAGATCCTAGTATTGTTCTGCGAAGGATGTTCACCGAAGATAATGTAAAAAATGTCTATTTACTTTTCTCTGCAATACCTGGAACAGCTCCGGAGAATACATATCTCGTAAGAGGCGTTGCTTCGATAAGTGAAGGTATAGGTAGAACTAAAGGAGCGATAATATATGCTAGAGAACTTAATCCATGGCACAAATATATGATGGGCATTAAAATGATTGGGTCTAAAACAAAACCACTTATTTATATGAAAACCCCTAATCTAGGGGGCGTTGATAATAAAATTGTTATCTTAAACGAAGGTGTCGTTATTATAGAAAACAATAATTTTGAAGACATAGTATTGTTTTCAGATTTCCTTAGGACGATAATTATTGGTGCCTTTTAGGGATTGAATGAAAAGATTAAATCTTTTTGATTTGGCAATAATAGTATTGGTGGTGGCTTCGGCCATATCATTTTCCACCAAGTATTTTGAGAAAGAACCAATAGATGAATATACATATACTGGATCTCAGATATACAATGCAGTTAGATTTTTTGAGTTGTCTGATGGAAAAGGATTTAGATATCTTGTAAAGATAGATGGATCTTATATCAGTGACTATTCTCCTTTTAACGAAGAGGGTGTTGTAGTTGGAACATCACAAGGCACCTTTTTACTTAAATTAAAAGATGGTAGAATCTTGACTGTAGGTGGTAGAACTTCATTTAAAGAAGACATTGCTTCTCATAACATAAAAGTCACAATGCTAAATGGCTCTACAGTAAGTTACTTTGAAAAAGGATTTTTTACTACTAATTTAATTGAAGCAAAAAGCATAATTAATAATGTATCAAAGTTTTTGGCAGACTATAATATAATAGATACAACAATATATTCAAATATTGCAATCGAGGGGAATTTTCCAAATGGAATAACATTCGAGAAAGAATTGTCTGATAGAATTGCAAGTGACATTTTTTACTTAAAAGATGTGAAAGTAAAGTCTTCTGAAAATGGAATCACTTTGAGTGTTGCAGGTTTAGGAACAAATGACTTTGAAAAATTGGAATCTATCCTTTCTCCCTATAAACCAACTAAATATTATTTCCCAGATTTCAAAGTTTTCGTACTTACAAAAAATATCCAAAAAGAACTCCTTCCCATCATCCAAGATATAACTATAGAAGAAATAATTGGAGATATACATGTGAGGCTTTAAATGAAAGATTTAGACAAAATATTTCTTTTTTTGGAAAAAGAATTTTCAAATAGCCTTATTAATAAGTCTTCCATTAAATTTTTTAATGCCATTAATCATTTTCCAGATTCATTTTTTGAAATTGACATTTTTGATGATTATCTAAAAAACTCAACTTTCTTAAAATTTTCTCCACTTGTTGTAGTTGCATCAATCTTTTTGTTCTTTAGTTTTTCCGATCATCCGCTCTCAATAATTGGAACTCTTACTTTTATTTTAGGCACTACTTCATTTTATATCGGTACTCTTATAAAAATACCAAAGATAAGAAAACTCAATAAAAAATATTTCACGCCTCTTGTAGGGATTTTCTCATTTCTTTTCCTACTCAGCTTAATAAAAATTGAGTCGTTTGGTTTTTATGTAAAGCTAAGTTTAATTCCTCTTATTCTAATAGGGCTCAATGAAAGACGAAGTAAAGATTTTTTTGTTTCTCTTTTAATGATAAGTATGGTAATACTAGCTAAGGGATATTGGGCACTATCTTTTCCGTTTATTTTTTTTAGTTTAGCCTATTTGCTCTTAACATATAGGGGCAGATTCCTCAAATATTTGGAAGATAATACCTATAATTTAATATTTCTTCTTTTGGTACTAGGATTTATTTTTTATATTTTAGATATAATAATAGCAGGTGGAATACCTTTATTTGATATACAAGCAAGAAAATCCTTGGACCCTTTATTTACAGCTGTTTCTCATCTTTTTCCAATGGGCTCCATCCTATTAATTTCATATGTTGGATTGACAAATAAATATTCTTATAATAAAGCAAGACTTATCTCAATTTTTTTTACAATCATTTCCTTAATCCTAATGGCCCTTTTAGGATATCGGACTCAGGTTGTTTTTGTTTTACTAGGCTCACTTATTTGTGGTTCGATGATTGGAATATGGAAAAAATCTGAACTAATACTGCTGATAGCCATATCTATTGGATCCCTATTCTTTTTAACAATGGTACGTGACACTATTTTAGGCGTCAATCTCTCACTAATTGAATCACTTAAAACAAGAATAAGCCTTACTACTGATGTTATGGATATCTTGGCTAATATGGGAGGAGTATTTGGGCTGACTAATGGGGCCATTCATATTTCAACTCACCCTTTTCTTGCAAGATTGATGCCAGGAGTGGCGTATTCCCCTAGGAGGATGATGGCAGTTCTTGTAGGCGAAAAATCAATTTCTGTAACTTCTAGCATATTTGGACCACTATCCATTGACTTTGGCTTGATTGGAGTAATAATAAGTATGGCATTCCTAGGATTTTTTTTATCTAGTCTCTATAACTCAGCAGATAAAGAAAACGGAGAAGGAAAAATTATTCCTGTTGGATTATATAGTATGGTATTAAGTTACACCCTTATAGGAATTGAAACAGGTATTGTTGACTTAGAAGTAATATTATTATTTATAATTTCGTTAGCATATCTTCTTTTTATAATTAATAGAAAAATTATTTAATAAAAAATTTCCGAAAGATTTAAATATTTTAAAGAAATTATTAAAATAGTGATAATAATGAAAATGAACAAAAAAGGAATTAAAATACTAAGATCTCTCCTTGCAATCAAAGGATTTCCACAGAAAAACAAGATTGCAGAGGAAACAGGACTTTCAATACAGACTGTAACTCCTTTTATTAATAAGATGATAGATGATGGCATAATAAAAGGATTTAGTGCCATAATAGAGCCAGATAAACTTGGATACCATCAAGTTCATTTTCTCTTGAATATAGAAAAAGGAACAAATGAAGAAGCAATTAATTTTCTGAAAAATATGGATAGGGTTCTCTATGTAACCTCTGGATTTGGAAATGTGGATTGTCAATTGGTTGTGGCAATACCCGCTGATAGAACTGATTTGATCCCAACATACATGGAGTCAATGAGGCAATCTGGGATATTCAAGAGCGAAATGAGCATACATGTTGTTACAAAGAGCCATTTTCCTCTACCAGACTTTCTTAGAAATGAAGATCTAGAATAATGGTGCAAAAAATGCAAAAGAGTTTAGGCTTGATTTTAACATTTATTTTTATTTTTGCCACATTCAGTCAAAGTTCTTCTGAAGATCTAATCAAATGGCGCCATCATACAAACGAAGATGTTAAGGGAATTGCTTTAGGTGATGTTGACGGTGATGGTAGATTTGATGTTGTTGTTGCAAGCGGAGAGTATATATATGCTTTAGATAGCTTTGGTCGAGAGATATGGAAAAGAAAGGCAATAAACTATATTACTAGCATATCGGTAGGAGATTTAGATGGTGATGGAAGAAGTGATATCGCAATTGGCCTTATTAACAATGGGATTGAAGTTTTTAATTCAGATGGAGAAAAGCGTTGGGAGCATTGGATGCGAACTCCAGTTCAAAAGGTAATTATTAAAGATATTGATTCAGATGGCTATGGAGAAGTAATTGCCATATCCCATGATAAAACATTTCTTGATAATGCTTGGATTATTATTAATCACGATGGATGCGTTAGATTCCAGAGTAAAGATATATTTTTTCCAGATTTTGAGTTGAAAGGATACTATAGTGGAACTTCAAAAAAATGGGAAGCTGACAATCAACTTAGGATTCTAATTGCAGAGGATTTAAATGGGGATGGATATTCTGAATTTATTACTTCTTCTAGATTAAATGATCTGCTAATTTTTGACTATAATATGAATCCTCTATGGGGCTATCATTTTGATTATCCCATAACTTCTTTGTCAATTTGTGATATTGAATCCGATGGATTAAAAGAAATTTTCTTAGGGTCAAATAAAAAATTAATTATCTTTACAAAAGATGGATTTAAACTAAAAGAGTATTCTTTTGATAGTGACATTATAGCTTCAACTGCATTTAAAGATGAATTCAACGTCTCTTTTATTTTGATTGGTAAAGATAATTTTCTTTATGCATATGACTGGGATAAAGAAATATTCAATCATAAGTTTGAGAGCAATGTTAATTTAATTTATCATGATAATCTTGATTATAAAAATCAAATGGAGATAATAACGGGTACTAGGGATGGAGTATATATTTTGGATACCAGTGGAAAGAGACTTTTCACATATAAGACATATTCTCCCGTAACTGATATTTTTTCAGCAAATCTTGACTTCAAGGGTCATAAAGAATTAATCATTGCATCTACAGATGTAGAAGTAACTACTTATGTAGCGTTAAGAGAAATTCAGATCCCAGCTACTCAAGTCAATGAACAAAAAAGGGAAGAAACAATAAAAATCGGAAATGCTGCCTTTTTAACAGGAAAAGCGCTATATGATGTTGGCGAATACCAAGCAGCTATTGCCAAGTTTCAAGAAGCGAGAAGTATATATCAATCCATATCTTATACTCAAGGAATCAATGATTGTGGAACTTATATTTCTAATGCTACTATATATGCCCAAGCCAAAACAATTGAATCACAAGCTGTTTCTTTAATTACTGAAAAGAAATATCTTGAATCCAAATCAACATATCAAATCGCAAAAGATCTATATTCGGCATTGAATGATGTCGATAAAATTCAAGAAATAGATCAAAAGATGAATGAGATAGATGATTTAATTAGAGCGGAATCTTTAACTAGATTAATAACTTATGCTATATCCATTATATCTATAATAGTTGTAGCAGGACTTTTATTTTTATTCTTCAGAAAAAGAAAAAAATCTAAACAAGGTGCTTAATTGCTAAGGGATGAAACTAAAAAAAGAGTTGAAAAACTTCAAAATATTGCCATTAATTTTGAAAATGAAGGTTATTACCAAGATGCTGCAGATAGCTACGCAGAGGCTGCAAATTTCCTTGTCGAAGAAAATGATTTTTTCTGGGGTGCGGAAGATTTCAGAAAAGCTGCAGAGCTCTATTGGGATTCTGGGGACATTGATAGAGCCGAGACTCTTTTTAACACCGCAATAAATTATTACCTTTTGGACGCCGAGTACTACTTAAAAAGAGATGGTTATTTCTGGGCGGTAAGAGACTATAAGCTTGCCATTCAATGTTATGAGAAATGGCTTTCAATGATTGGAAGAATTTAGAAACTTGTGGGCCCGAAGGGATTTGAACCCTTGGCCGCCCGGTTATGAGCCGGGCGCTCTACCAGGCTAAGCTACAGGCCCAGGAGCGCCGCCAGCAGGACTCGAACCTGCGACCATTCGATTAACAGTCGAGCGCTCTACCTACTGAGCTATGGCGGCATGAAGATTCCGATTTCAGAATAATATATAAAACTTTCTATCCTTAAAAAATGAAATTTTAAAAAATATTTAAGAAATAAAAGATCAAATTACTTAAATCAAAATATATAAAATATAAAAATTTGAAATTAACTTGCCTATTCTATTGTTCATTTAAATTTAAGATATCTATTATAATGCCAAATTCCCTATTATGATAATTACTATCAATAATAATTAGCAATTCAATGTAGCTCTGGATATAATGTGTAATTAATTGAAATTACATTTAAAAAAGCAAGGCTAAGGGAAATAATAAAACATCTTTTAACATAATACACTAGTAAAAACTATTATTTAGATTATTGAAATTAGACTCTGAGATATAGTAATTAAAAGAAATACTTAAATACTTTGTAACTTAAGTATCATAGGTGCTCTAATGGTATATGCATATGTTTTAATAACAGTTTCAATTGGAAAAATAAAAGAAGTGATTGAGGCTGTAAAAAAAATAGAAGGAGTAATAGAGGCAGACGTTATAACTGGCCCCTATGACGCCATAGCAAAAATAAAAGCAAACGACTTAGGAGAACTAACTAAAACAGTGATACAACAGATTCACTATATTGATGGTGTAATTGATACTACAACTGCTATAATTATATCTGTTTAAATAATAATTTATTTTTTGGTGATCCATTGAACAAAAGCACGGCCATATGTGACGTTTCTCTTTTTGTTTCTAAAAGTAAATATTCTCAAGCTGAATCTTTGATGAAATCCTTGCATATTGAAGAAGTCATAATGCCTGAGGAACTTGTAGACATACTTATGAAAGTCCATAGAGGAGAAGAACTATTAGGCGAGCAAGTTAGAGTTTTATCTTATTGGGCTAAGGGTCCAGTTCCAAAAGATGAAGAGATAAGAACTTTTTATGATACGCTCATTGAAAAAGGAATTAAGATTAGAACAATAAAAGAATATGTTCTAAAAAAGGAAGTGGAGTTTGGGTACACAAGACTTAGAGAGGGTATGGAAAAAGATGAAATGCAAGTCTACAATAAGAGTTGGAGAAATCTTTACAACAAATTCTCTGAGAATATGCCAGATCAAACTGCAATTATATGCTCAAAAATTATTTCTTTATCTCTTGTGTTTAATGAGAAAATAGTTGCAGTTAATAAAAAGCTATTAAAATTTTTATACGATTCAGGACTTGAAGTTTCAAAAGTTACATCTAAAATAGAAATTGATAGTAATATAGTAGAACACAATACTATTTTTCTTAATGTGTATGGACCAAAAACATTTGAATCATTATTTTATGAAATTAAAAATTCAATAAAAGAGGGCATAGAAATACAAGTAGAGTTAGAAAAGGATGTAGGCTCAATCGTAATGTTAAATTTATGAATCACAAAAACTACTATTATTTTATCATTCATAAGATATAAATATATCTGCTATATTTTTTAAATAGAAAGCTTTTTATATCACTTCTAATACATCTAAAAATAGCTATATTTTTAATGAGGTGTAAATTATGGCAGAGATTAGACAACCAATGAGTGTCCAACCTGAAGGCGCTCAGAGATTTATGGGCAGAGATGCTCAAAGAATGAATATTCTTGCTGGAAGAATTGTAGCAGAAACAGTAAAAACTACACTTGGTCCAAGAGGTATGGATAAAATGCTCGTGGATTCACTTGGAGACGTAGTTATAACAAATGATGGAGCTACAATCCTTAGTGAAATGGACATTGCTCATCCAGCTGCTAAAATGATTGTTGAAGTCGCAAAGACGCAAGATGAAGAAGTGGGAGACGGTACAACAACGGCTGTTGTCATTGCTGGGGAACTTCTAAAAAAAGCCGAAGATTTGCTTGACCAAGATGTACATGCTACCGTCATTGCATCTGGTTACAAGTTAGCGGCAGAAAAAGCAGAAGAAATATTGAAAGAAATTGGTGACAAAATTACCATAAATGATGATGAAATCCTTCTTGAAATTGCAAAAACTGCAATGACAGGAAAAGGTGCAGAAAAATCAAAAGATACTTTAGCACCTTTAGCACTAAAAGCAGTAAAGCAAGTTGCCGTGAAAGAAAATGGAAAATATATAGTTGACATTGAAGACATTAAAGTAGAAAAGAAAGAGGGCGGAAGTGTAGGGGATTCAAATCTTATTCAAGGATTAATCATTGATAAAGAAAGAGTTCATGACGGTATGCCAAAGAAACTTAAGGATGCTAAAATAGCTTTACTCGATTGTGCTCTTGAAGTAAAAGAAACAGAAACCGATGCAGAAATTAGGATTACTTCACCAGATCAACTTCAAGCATTTTTAGATCAAGAAGAAGCAATGCTAAAGAAGATGGTAGATCAGATAGAGGCATCTGGTGCAACAGTAGTTTTCTGTCAAAAAGGAATTGATGATTTAGCTCAACATTACCTTGCAAAGAGTGGAATATATGCGGCTAGAAGAGTTAAGAAGAGCGATATGAAAAAACTATCAAAAGCAACAGGTGCAAGGATTGTTAACAAGGTATCTGATCTTGAATCAAAAGATCTTGGTCACGCAGGATCCGTCGAAGAAAAGAAGATTGGCGGAGACGAAATGACATTTGTAGAGGGCTGCAAGGATCCAAAATCAGTAAGCCTATTGCTAAGAGGAGGAACAGAGCACTTTTTAGAAGAAGTGGAGAGGGCCCTTGAAGACGCAATCAGTGTTATATCCACTGCAATTGAAGATGGAACAATATGCGCAGGCGGTGGAGCTGTTGAAATGGAATTATCAAAGAGGCTTAATGAACATGCGGAAAAGATTAGTGGTAGAGAACAATTAGCAGTTAAGGCATTTGCACAAGCAATGGAGATTATTCCTAGAACATTGGCAGAGAACGCAGGCATGGATCCAATTGATACTATAGTTGCATTAAAAGCTTCACACGAGAGCAAAGACCACAAGAGATTTGGAATAGATATCTTTGATGGAAAAGTTAAAGATATGATGAAAGCCGGAGTTGTGGAACCGCTTAGGATTAAGGAACAGGCAGTTAAAAGTGCATCTGAATCCGCCATAATGATATTGAGGATCGATGACGTTATCGCCGCAAGTGGAATAGGCAAGAGAAAAGGAATGGGCGATGAGGACATGGATATGGGCGGAATGGGCGGTATGCCTGGAATGATGTAAAATAAAAAAAATTTCTTTTTTATATTTTTATTTACTATTTTTAGTTAAACTTTTATTACTTTAACATTAATTTTTAAAATATGGAATGTGAACGAATTTTAGATAAACTAATATCTCTTTCTAATAAGGAAAATTTATACGGAATGTCAAGATATGGTATAAATACAAGCAATGCTTTAGGTATTCCAATTCCAAAAATAAGATTATTAGCAAAAGAAATAGGAAATAATCATATACTGGCTTTAGATTTATGGAATACTAATTTTCATGAAGCAAAAATTCTTGCCAGCATGATAGGAGTTCCTGAGATATTGACATCAGACCAAATGGAAAATTGGGCCAGAGATTTCGATTCTTGGGATGTATGTGATCAAACTTGTAACAATCTTTTCTGGAAAAGTCCATTAGCTTATTACAAATCTTTTGAATGGTGTAGGCGAAATGAAGAATTTGTTAAAAGAGCTGGTTACGTTTTAATGGCAGTTTTAGCAGTTCATGATAAGAAAAGAAACAATGAAGATTTTTTTAGATTCTTCCCCTTAATATATGAGGGTTCAACAGATGAGAGAATCTATGTCAAAAAAGCTGTTAACTGGGCCCTTAGACAAATTGGGAAGAGAAATAATGTTTTAAATAAAAAAGCAATTGAAGTTGCAATTGATATAAAAAAAATTAATTCTAAAACAGCAGAATGGATTGCTAATGATGCATTAAGGGAACTACAGGACATTAAGATATTACAAAAAATTAAAAATAAATAATTCAAAAAATGAAATGAATACTTTTTTGTGATTATAGAATATCAAAATATTACTTTAAAAAACTATTTAAATACAAATTAAAATATTCTATACGTGAGCTTAACATCAATCATAATTGATTTTTTTTATAATCCTATCGTTCTTCCGACTTTTATAGCTTATCTAGCCTCAGTCTTTGGGAAAATAATATATGAGTCATTAAAAAAGAAACATTTAGTTGTTCAAGTTGCAATTCAAGATGGCGGCATGCCTAGTTCACACACAGCAATAGTTATTGGATTGTCAACAGCAATATTTCTGTATGAAGGGATGTCTACTGTATTTTGGGTTTCTTTGTTGTTTGCATTCATTGTAATGAAGGATGCAACTGGTATCAGGTGGGAAACTGGTCAACAAGCTAAGGTTATCAATCAGATTTTGAAAAAACTACGTATGGGGAAAGTTATTGATAAAGAACTAAAAGAATTACTGGGCCATACTGAATTACAAGTAGTTGGAGGGTTAATTGTTGGTATCATATTTTCTTATTTGGGGCATATGATATTTTTTAGATAAATAATAAAATTGAAAACACATTTATTTGAAATTATTCATTATAATCTACCATATCCATTTTTTTTAAAAGCCTTTATTTTATCACTTTTTTTATGAATTTAAAATAACTTCTAACAATGAGTTTTTTAAATGAAGTATATACATCTTTTTGCATGGGTACTGATTATATTACTGTTAAGGGCGCTTCAGAACACAATCTAAAAAATATTGATGTTCAATTACCGAGAGATAAGCTCATTGTTATTACGGGCGTTTCAGGATCGGGGAAATCTTCCCTTGCATTTGACACTATATATGCGGAGGGTCAAAGAAGGTATGTTGAATCTCTTTCTGCATATGCTAGGCAATTCTTAGGTTTAATGGAAAAGCCAGATGTCGAATACATTGAAGGATTATCTCCTGCCATTTCAATTGAACAAAAAACTACTTCAAAAAATCCAAGATCAACAGTTGGTACCGTTACAGAAATTTATGATTATTTAAGGCTTCTTTACGCAAGAGTGGGAATTCCTTATTGTTCAAATTGTGGTAAAGAGATAAAAAAACAGACCGTAACTGAGATCACAGATCAAATACTATCTTTTCCCGAAGGAACTAAAATTACTATTTTAGCACCAATTGTAAGGGGCAGGAAAGGAGAATATTCAACACTCCTCAAAGAGATGAATCAAGAGGGGTTTGCAAGGGCGGAAATTGATGGAGAGATAAAAGAGTTGGATATTGAAATAAGGCTTGAACGATATAAAAAACATAACATCAATATTATAATTGATAGGCTTGTTTTAAAAGAAGGTATATCCTCTAGGCTTTACGAAGATATCGAACTTGCACTGAAAAAAGGAGAAGGAGTTATTTTTGTAGATATAGACGATAATAGGAAAACATTTTCTGAGAATTTTGCATGTGCTGATTGTGGAGTTAGTCTTGAGGAGATTAATCCAAGGATGTTTTCATTCAATACTCCTTATGGCGCATGCTCTGCTTGCCATGGACTTGGATTTAAACAAGAATTTGATCCCGACTTGATTATTCCTAATAAAGATATTTCACTTATGGAAGGCGCAGTAGAAGTCTGGAACTCTATAGATGGTTTTAGAGGGCAGACTCTCCAAGCTCTTTCTAAAAAGTTTAAGTTTAGGCTAGATACGCCTGTTAAAGATTTATCAGAAGAGCATATGAATATATTACTTTACGGTACAAATGAAAAAGTGAGATATAACTATAGGTCTAGAAACACACCTACGTATTGGACATATGAAGGTAATTTTGAAGGAATTATTCCCTGGCTTGAGAGAGTATACAAGGAAACGGAGTCTGAATATAGGAAGGAACAATTTGAAAAATACATACGACTTAATCCTTGCGAACTATGTAATGGGAAGAGACTCAAACCAGAAGCACTATCTGTAAAGATACAAGATAGATCAATTATAGATATAACTGAACTTCAGATAAGTAATTGTTACAAATTTTTCGTAAATTTGGATCAATACCTAAATGAAAAAGAAAAAATAATATCTAAACAGATCCTAAAGGAGATTAAATCGAGATTAGGATTTCTGTTAAGTGTTGGCTTAGACTACCTTACTCTTGACAGAAGAGCGGGAACTTTGTCTGGAGGGGAATCACAAAGAATAAGACTTGCAACTCAAGTTGGATCTCAGCTTGTAGGTGTCCTTTATATTTTAGATGAGCCAAGCATAGGCCTTCACCAAAGGGATAATGCAAAACTAATAGTAATGTTGAAGAGATTGAGAGATATTGGAAATACTGTAATTGTAATTGAACATGATGAAGAGATGATGCTTTCCTCAGATTATCTTGTTGATATAGGCCCGGGTGCAGGAGTACATGGAGGAAAAGTAGTGGCAATAGGCTCTCCTGAAGAGGTGATGAAAAATCCTAATTCACTTACAGGCAAATACCTTTCACGAAATCTCAAAATCGAATCACCTAAGATTAGAAAAACAAGTAATGAGTTTCTTATCATCAAAGGAGCTAGACAGTACAATCTAAAAAATATTGATGTTAAGATACCTCTCGGTCTTTTCGTTTGCGTCACAGGTGTTTCTGGTAGCGGTAAAAGTACACTAATTAATGATATTCTATACAAAGATTTGGCAAAAAAATTCTATAGAGCAGTAGATAAACCTGGAGATCATGATGAAATATTGGGTATAGAAAATATTGATAAAGTAATTATAATTGATCAAAGTCCAATTGGTAGAAGTCCAAGATCTAATCCTGCTACATACACGGGCCTTTTTACTCCAATAAGGGAATTATTCTCAGAATTACCAGAATCAAAGAGAAGAGGATTTAAGAAGGGTAGATTTTCATTTAATGTAAAAGGCGGCAGATGTGAAAATTGTAATGGAGATGGACTAATTAAAATTGAGATGCACTTTCTGCCTGACGTTTATGTTAAATGTGAAGAATGTAAAGGGGAGAGGTATAATCGAGAAACTTTGACAGTCAAATATAAAGGAAAATCAATATCTGATATTTTGGATATGACAGTTGAAGAAGCACTTCATTTTTTTGAGAACATACCGATCCTAAGAAATAAACTTCAAACACTCTATGATGTAGGTCTTTCTTATATAAAAGTAGGGCAGCCTGCTACAACACTTTCTGGTGGTGAAGCCCAGAGAGTTAAACTATCAAAAGAGCTTTCTAGAAGAGCAACGGGAAAAACTCTTTATATTTTAGATGAGCCAACAACAGGATTGCATTTTGACGATGTTAAAAAGTTACTAGATGTTCTTTTAAGGCTTAGAGAAAACGGAAATACAGTAATTGTTATTGAGCATAATATGGACGTTATCAAAACTGCTGACCATATCATTGATTTAGGGCCAGAAGGGGGATATAGGGGAGGAGAGATAATTGCTGAGGGATCGCCCGAAGATATAATAAAATCTCCAAAGAGCCACACCGGAAGATTTTTAGAAGAAGTCTTGAAAAGGGATAAAATTAGAATATAGAGCTATTCTCAATATTTTATCATTTATTATCAGTTACTAATTATTTATAACTATTGTTTATCAATAATTTTAAAAATATATTAAATATCGAAAGATTTATATGCTAATATTATAATTACTAATATGCACTAGAGGTGATAGATATGAAAAAAATAGCTTCTATGTTATTGGTGGGGCTTATGTTGGTCTCTATCCCTCCTCTACTAGGAAAAACGTGTACAACGGATGAAAAAAATAATGTAGGGAGATGCATAAGCGACACAACTTCACCAATATCAAAAATTGTTGCTAAAAATTTTCTTAACAACTTAAGGAATGGTTCAATGGATTTACATGGCAACAAGCTAGTTCATTCAATACTAACTCCAAGTGGGGATGTAAGTTTGAACTCTTCACTACTAAAAAATCACTTTGGAAGTTACGACTTTGTTAATGAAAGGAATACATTAGGATGGTATTCTTACGATATTCAGCTACCGACAAAAACACAGAAACTTTACGAATCAACAATACCAAGAATTTATGCAACAAAAATTTCAAATGAAGAATAAATCTATTCTTCATTATTTTTTAATTTCATTATTACCACCCATTGTAATGGACCCTATTTTGCTCAAATCTACTTATTTGTGATTTGCTTTCATCGGGATGCCCAATTGAAATAAGTGAGATTGGGAGTATGTTTTTTGGCAAATTTAGTAACTCTTTGATGCCCTTTATCCGCTCTTCATCTGGATATATTCCCAACCAACAAGCTCCAAGCCCTAGTGAATGTGCAGCTAAAAGAATATTTTCTGTTGATGCAGAACAATCAATTGCAATAAAAACATCTCTTGTAACGGTTAAATCTCCTGTAACTAAAATTGCCATTGGGGCTTCATATAACATCTTTGAATTTGGGTGAAATAAAGGAATCTTATCTAATATCTTTCTATTGTTAATTATTACAAAATGCCAAGGTCTTTCATTTTTTCTTGAAGGTGCATTCATAGCAGCTTCCAATATATTTTTTATATGGATTTCGGATACTTTATCTTCTTTATATTTTCTAATGCTTCGTCTAGATAAGATAATGTCTAAAAAATTCATATTATTCCCAATATATGCTAAATGTTTTGAATATAAAACTTATTCTATATCGCTGAATTAGTTCTAATGATTACTATTTCTATATTTTCTTAAAATCTTTTATTTATATAGAAAACCTTTTTAGAATAAAAATATTAATATTCTATAAACTAATAGAGTGATTTTACGACTAAAGAACTTTCTGCAAATATGATTAGGAGAACATTTGAAAAGAAAAAATTAAAATGTGAGACAAGTCAAGATGTATCTCCTTTGGAAGATATAATAGGCCAAGAAAGAGCACTAAAAGCCCTTAAATTTGGCCTAGAAATACAAGAGAAAGGATTTAATATTTTTGTCGTAGGATTTCCTGGTACCGGAAAGATGACCGCAGTAAAGAGTTATTTGGATAAACTAGCTGAAGATCAAAATGTGCCCTCTGATTGGTGCTATGTTAATAATTTTCAAGAACCATATGAGCCCAAAGCCATCCAATTGGGCCCAGGTCAAGGACGAATGTTTGCTAAGGACATGTCAAATTTTTTAAGTGAAGCTAAAGTTAGTCTTCCAAAGGCATTTGAAAGCGAAGAATTTGCTTTAAAACGAGAATCTACTATTCAAAAGATAGAATCTGAAAGAAATAGAATTTTTTCTGAACTTAACAAAAAGGCTGAAAAGGAAGGAATGATAGTTCAAAGCACTCCCGTAGGATTTATTTTTGTTCCTGTTATTGGAGGTAGACCTATGGCTGAAGAGGAATTTTTAGCTTTAAGTCCAGAAATGAAAGAAGATATACAAAAAAGAAGGGACAAATTATACTCTGAATTAAGACTGGTCTTTAGACAACTAAAAGAACTTGATACAAGAACATTTGAAGAGCTAAAAGAATTAGATAAAGAAGTAGGCCTCTTTACATTAGGCCATTTGCTAGACGATTTAAATAAAAAATATGGAAATTATCCTGAAATTACTAATTATTTAAAAGAGGTTCAAAATGATATATTGGAAAATATTTCTCTGTTTTACAAACCAAATGTTCCCCAACCTCCTGTTCAGGCCCCATGGGCTGAAGAACTCTCATTTAGAAAATATCACGTAAATATTTTCAATGATAATGACGGTCTTAGGGGAAAACCTGTTATTGTGGAACTAAATCCTACCTATCAAAATCTTTTTGGAAGAATTGAAAAGGAGGCCCAATTTGGAATGTTAACCACTGATTTTACTATGATTAGAGGAGGTTCCATACACAAGGCAAATGGTGGATATCTTGTAATACCAGCTGAAGAGTTAATAAAAAATCTTTTTTCCTATGATGGGCTTAAAAGAGCGTTAAGTAGCGAAGAAGCAGTTGTAGAAGAAGCAGGAGAAAGACTTGGATTTATAACTACAAAAGGACTAAGGCCTGCTCCAATACCCTTAAATGTGAAAGTTATTATAATTGGGAATCCAATGATTTACCAAACTCTATTTTCTGTTGATCCAGAGTTTAAAGAACTGTTCAAAGTCAAAGCAGAATTTGACATCAATATGAATTTCAATGATGATAATGTAAAAAATTATGTTTCTTTCATATGTTCACTTAGTAATAAAGAAAATTTGTTACATCTTGATTCCTCCGCAATATCTAAAGTAATAGAATTTGGATCAAGACTGGCTGATGATCAGGAAAAATTGTCAACTAGATTTGCGGATATAGCAGATATTATACGTGAAGCAAATTTTTATGCAAAGCAAGATAACAATGATTTAATAAAAGATACCCATATAATAAAAGCTATTGAAGAGAAAAACTATCGTTCAAATCTTATACAAGAAAGAGTTAATGAAATGATTACACGTGGTTTTTATCTTATTGACACAACTGGGGAGGCAGTAGGACAAATTAACGGGCTCGCTGTTTTAAGTCTTGGAGATTTTGCTTTTGGAAGGCCTTCTAGAGTCACTGCTACCGTAAACATTGGCCGAGGGGGAATAATTGATATAGAAAGAGAATCCAAAATGGGAGGGAATATTCACTCAAAGGGCGTAATGATATTAGGGGGTTACTTAGCGGAAAATTTTGCACAAGATAAGCCACTTAATTTAACTGCTAGACTGGTATTTGAACAAAATTATGAAGGTGTTGATGGAGATAGTGCATCTAGTACTGAATTATATGCCATTTTATCTGCACTTTCTGGAGTTCCAATAAAACAATGTTATGCTGTTACTGGATCTGTAAATCAGAAAGGAGATGTGCAAGCAATTGGAGGAGTAAACTATAAGATTGAAGGATTCTACGAGGTATGTAAATCAAAAGGACTTACCGGAAAACAAGGAGTTTTAATTCCCAAAAGTAATGTTCAAAATTTAATGCTTAAGGAGGAAGTTGTTGAAGCGGTACAAAATGGTAAATTCCATATATATTCGATTGAGAATGTAAAAGAAGGAATCGAAATACTAACCGGAATTAAAGCGGGAGAGCGGGGATCTGATGGAAAATACCCAGAAGATACAATATATGGAATGGTTGACAATCGTCTTAGACTGATGTCTGAAAAAATAGAAAAATCTTCGGATGATAAAGAAAAATAGTAGATACTAAATATAAGATAGGAGGGTAAAAATGGTACAAGTAAAAGAAATTGGAGAAATCTATAAATGTGAAATATGTGGAAACATAGTAGAAGTGTTAGAAGTAGGTGGTGGGGAATTAATCTGCTGTGGAGAACCAATGGTTTTACAGGAGTAGATTAAAATGACTAAAATTGGAGAAAAAATTCAAGATGCAGATTGGAAAAAGGAAAAGCATGTTCCAGTAATAGAATGTGCAGATACTGTGAAAGCAAATGAAATGTTTGAAGTGAAAATATCCATAGGCAAGGATATATCCCACCCAAATACAACTGAACACCATATCAGATGGATAATGTTGTACTACCAGCCTGAAGGTGAGAAAGATTTATACCAAGTCGGAAACTATGAATTTACTGCACATGGGGAGAGTACTCAAGGACCAAACACAGGACCCGTATATACAAATCATGAAGTTAAGACTACAGTAAAAGTAACAAAATCTGGAACTTTATTTGCAGTATCACTATGCAATATTCATGGTTTATGGGAATATTCAAAAGAAGTTAAAGTAAAATAATTTTTTTTATTTTTAATTATATGGATTAAAACTAAGAAAAAATTTTCGATGTCTATTTTAATTTGTTTATTGGAATATGATAGTAACAAGTTTTTTAAAAGACATTATCTTTGATAATTCATGAAAAGAGAATTATTAATGGGTAATGAAGCCATTGCACTAGGAGCTTTTGAAGCCGGAGTTGAGATTTTTACAGCTTATCCTGGAACTCCATCAACAGAAATACCTGAAACAGCTGCACGATTTGCAAAACAATATGGGGCATATGTTGAATTTTCTATTAATGAAAAAGTTGCTCTCGAAGTTGGCATTGGAGCATCTTGGGCAGGGAAAAGATCACTTGTTTCAATGAAGCATGTAGGGTTAAATGTTGCATCTGATTCTTTAATGACTTTAGCTTATACTGGCATTGATGGAGGATTTGTTCTTGTTTCTGCAGATGAACCGGAATGTCACTCGTCACAAAATGAACAAGACAACAGATTATTCGCGAGATTTGCCAATATCCCATGCCTAGATCCATCATCCCCTCAGGAAGCAAGAGATATGACTATATTTGCATATGATCTTTCTGAGAAATTTTCTATTCCTGTAATTTTAAGACCAACTACCAGAGTCTGTCATGGTAGGGGAGATGTAGAATTAGGTGAAATAAATATTCAAAAAAGAGAAGGAAAATTCTCAAAAGATGTTACTAAGTATGTCACTGTACCTTCACATGCCAGAATCTTACATAAAAAACTTTTAGAAAAAATGGATAAAATCACTGACTATATTGAACAATCCACTCTTAATTATACTTTATCTGGAGAAGGGAGAATAGGTGTAATTGTAATTGGTGCATCCTTTAATTACCTAATGGAGTCCATTCAATCGTTAAACATAAAGCCTCCAGTTCTTAAAATTGGTATTTCTTATCCCTTGCCTAAAAACACTATTCTTTCATTCATAAAAGATCTGGAAAAAGTTATAGTGATCGAAGAACTTGAACCAGTAATAGAAAATGACGTAAAAACTATAATTGCTGAAAATCAATTGAATCTTAAAGTTTATGGAAAAAATTTATTCCCTAGAACAGGAGAATTTTCTACTGATTTAGTAATTGATATTCTTTCAAAGTTTTTTAGAATTAATATAACTAAGGAGCAATCTAATCCTTTTTCTATACCAGTTAGAATGCCCCTTTTATGTGCTGGATGCCCCCACAGATCAACTTTTTACGCCATAAAGAAAGTTACAAGAGGCAAAGCTATATTCCCCTCCGATATTGGATGTTATACCTTAGGATTTTCTAGGCCACTTCAAACTGTAGATACCTGTATTTCAATGGGAGCTAGTTTTGGAGTCGCGTGTGGATTTGCAAAATCTGTAAAAGAACCTATAATTGCAACTTTAGGAGATTCTACTTTCTTTCATGCAGGTATACCACCACTAATCAACGCCAAATATAATAATTCTAAGATTGTAGCGGTAATCCTTGATAATTTAACTACTGCAATGACAGGCCATCAACCACATCCGGGTACTCAATTGACGGCTATGGGAGATCCTGCAAGTCCTGTTTCAATTGAAAAGTTAATAGCAGGAATGGACATACCTGTTGAAGTCGTGAATGCAACTGATGTAAATAGTATTGAAGAAGCTTTAAAGAGAGGGATTGAAAGTGAACAAGTATACGTCATAGTTTCCAGGGGACCATGTGTACTTTTGAAGGGATTAGAAAAGAAGCCGGCATACAAGGTAGAAGCTTCAATTTGCAGAGCTTGTAAGGCATGTATTAAGCTTTCTGGATGTCCTGCATTAGAATTTAAAGAAGGTCATTCAAATATTGACCCTATGGTGTGTACCGGATGTGGACTTTGTGCACATATCTGTCCTGTAAATGCAATTGTTAGATAGATTCATTATTTTGAAAAATATAAAATTTTATCTTGTTACATTTAGTTATATAGTAACATAGGCGATACTAAATTTAACCAATAGCTTAATATAACACCTAAGTTTAGTCTTTATAGATTTTTAGAGTGAAGGTATAACTATGAGCCAATCAGATGAGAAACTTTCTTTTGGAAATCCAATGATTATTGTTAGCATCTATTTGGTAATAGGCATACTATGGATATTCTTTTCAGATGTGATTTTAGCAATCAACGTAAAAAATATGTCGTCTTTAATTTTTTTTCAAAGCTTTAAGGGTATTTTATACATCCTCTCAACTTCAATAGTTATTTACTATTTAATAAATCGTGGATTTAATAAAGTTTTAGCTTCCGAACAAATATTGACGGAATCCGAAAGAAAACATAAAATCATACTGAATACCGTTGGGGACATTATACTTTATACAGATAAATATGGGAAAATAATAGATATCAATAAGAGGGTAGAGACTACACTTGGGTATAAAAAAGATGAACTACTTGGTAAAAGTTTTGTGGATGTTGGAATACTAGATATTAAATATGTTCCAGTTATAGCTAAAATGTTTAGGCAAGGAATAAGCGATAGTCATGAAACAAAAATAGAGCTTGGATTGAAACATAAAAACGGCGAAGTTATTATAGTAGAAGCAGATAATAAATTTATTATCCAAAATGGCGAAGTTATCGGTGCTGTCACTGCATTTAGAGATATTACGGAAAGGAAAAAAGCCCTAATTCAAATAGAAAACAATATAGAACACTTTGCCCATCTTATTGATCATATAAGGAATCCTTTGGCAATACTCAATACATATGTTCAAGTTAAGATCAATGATCCAGAAATCAAACAAGATTTGCAAGCTCATATTGATAAGATTGATGAAATCATAAAACAATTGGATGAAGGTTGGATGGATACAGAGGAAACTAGAAAATTCTTGAAAAGTTATAAATAAGAAATCATTCAAACAATTCTAGCCATTCATTTATACCCATATTTTTCCTTACCGATGTGCTAATAACTTTTATTTTAGGATTCAAAGTAAGACAATCTTTCTTCATCTTTTCTGGACTAGCATCGACTGCTTCTGCAATATCTATTTTGTTGATAATACAAACATCTGAAAATTTAAATATTACAGGATGCTTCAATACGATGTCGTCTCCTTCACTCACACTGACAATTACAATTCTTTTATCTTCTCCAAGTGTAAAGTCGGAAGGGCATATCAAATTACCCACATTCTCCATTATAAGATAGCCTAAATCTTGAAGAATTTTTCTTTCTTCGAGTTCTTCTAATTCGTGCTGTATTAAATGTGCATCTAAATGACATTCCTTTCCAGTATTTAGGGGTATTACCAGGCATTCATGTTTCCTAAATCGATTGGAATCATATTCAGCAACTACATCTCCTGCTATAACTCCAACTTTTTTTCCTTTTTTTACCAGGAACTCGATAGCAATTTCTATTAAAGATGTTTTTCCAGAACCTATTGCACCCATTATATTATATGATCTAATCCCATACTTTTTCAAAAGAGCTTTATTTTCATTTGCAATCATTGAGTTTTCTTTTATTATATCTATATCAATATCTATGTTTGATGTTTTATGCATAATTTCATAAAATAGAATTAATTTAAATATTTAATCTATATTAAAATATTTAAATATTACCTCGTGGTTTGATTCAGTAATATTAAAATCATAAATATGGAATAATTTTTGCAATATCAAATTTTAAAAATCGTTTACCAAAAGATTTATAATTAACAAAATCTCTAATTGAATAATTCGTATATATGTTTTGGAGGAATTATTATTAGTTTGGCGATTCCTGAAAATTATAGTTATGATGGAACGAGCAATTATGATTATGCACAAGTGCCATTAATTTTATCAGATAATGTGCTAAAAGTACTTGAGCGAAGATATCTAAAAAAGGATCAAGAAGGAAATATTATAGAATCTCCAAATGATCTTTTTTTAAGGGTTGCAAAAAGCATAGCTATTGCTGATTTGATTTATGATAATAATGCTAATGTTGAAAGTTTAACTAAAGACTTTTATGAAATGATGACAAATTTTGAATTTCTTCCCAATTCACCTACACTAATGAATGCAGGAAGAGAACTCGGACAACTATCTGCCTGTTTTGTATTGCCTGTTGATGATTCAATTGATAGCATATTTGATGCAATAAAATATACTGCTTTGATTCATAAGAGTGGTGGCGGTACAGGATTTTCATTTTCAAAACTTCGACCAAAAAATGATGTAGTGCTGACAACTAAAGGGATTTCCAGTGGCCCTGTTTCTTTTATGACAGTCTTTGATACTGCTACTGAAACAATAAAGCAAGGTGGCACAAGAAGAGGCGCAAATATGGCCATCTTAAGAGTTGACCATCCCGATATTTTAGAATTTATTAAATGTAAAGAGGAAAACACCAAACTTAATAATTTCAATATTTCTGTAGCGATTACTGATAAGTTCATAGAGGCATTTGAAAATGACAAGGATTATGATCTTTTTAATCCAAGAAATGGCAAAGTAGAGGGAAAATTAAATGCAAAGGAAGTATTCAACCTTATTGTTAATATGGCTTGGAAAAATGGAGAGCCGGGGATAGTGTTTATAGATAGACTAAATAGAGGCAATCCAACTCCATCTATAGGTGAAATTGAGAGTACCAATCCATGTGGCGAACAACCGCTTCTTCCTTATGAATCTTGTAATTTAGGTTCAATCAATCTATCTAAGTTCTTAAAGAAATCTTCAAAAGGATATGAAATAAACTTTGATCATTTGCGAGATATAGTGAAAAAATCTGTTCATTTTTTAGATAATGTTATCGATATTAATAGGTACCCATTGGCTCAAATTGAAGAAATGACTAAAGGTAATAGAAAAATAGGATTAGGAGTTATGGGATTTGCAGATATGCTCCTATTGATGGGAATTCCATATAACTCAGAAGATGCTGTTGCTATTGCAAAAACAGTGATGAAATTCATTAAAGAAGAAGCTACTGAAGCATCAAGAGATCTTGCTTCTAAGAGGGGCACATTTCCAAATTTTGAAAAGAGCGTATTTTATGATAGAGGTGAAACACCAATTAGAAATGCTACCGTAACTACAATTGCGCCAACTGGCACTATAAGCTTAATAGCTAGTAGCTCAAGCGGAATTGAACCAATATTCGCAATTTCTTACATTCGAAACGTTATGGATAAAGATGAGCTTTTGGAGACTAATCCTGTTTTTGCTGAAATATCTAAGAAAAGAGGGATTTATAGCCAAGAACTAATGAAGAGAATTGCAAAGGAAGGATCTCTAAAGAATATAGCGGAAATACCTGAGGACATCAAAAAAATATTTGTAACTGCTCATGACATTTCACCTGAATGGCATATTCGAATTCAAGCCGCTTTTCAAGAATTTACAGATAATGCTGTTTCTAAAACCATCAACTTTCCAAAAAATGCAAATGAAAAAGAAGTAATGCAAGCTTATCTTTTAGCATATAAAAGTGGTCTTAAAGGAATCACTATTTACAGAGATGGTTCTAGAGAAGAACAAGTTTTGAATATTGGTAAGGTAAATAAAAAAGAAACATCAAACTCTATCCAAAAGGCACCAAGACCAAGACCTAAAGTTACTAAAGGATTTACCGAAAAAATTAGAACCGGTTGCGGCAATTTATATGTTACAATTAATGAGGATGAATATGGGCTTTGTGAAATATTTATGCAGATGGGAAAATCTGGAGGTTGTCCTGCAAGTCAGAATGAAGCAATAGCAAGACTAATCTCTTTGGCTTTGAGATCAGGAATTAGAATTGAAACTATACTTGAACAATTAAAACATATTAGATGTCCAATGCCAACATGGGATGAAGGTATACCCGTTCATTCTTGTGCCGATGCAATAGCTATAGTTTTAGACAGGTATATTAAGAAAGAGCTTGATACAAAACAGGAAAGATTAGATGTTGTAGTAACTTCAAATGGCGGCACCAATAATAATGGCATGCCTGCACAATGCCCTGAATGTGGTGAGGTACTTATATTTTCAGAAGGCTGTGTAAATTGTAAATGTTGTGGATATACAAAATGTTAATTATACTTTAAAATATTTTTTATAAATATTTACTTGTTGAATTGAATTTAAGAAGATGTCTATATTTAGATTATAAAATGCACGCTATAATCGTAACTTACTTATCTATAAGTTCTTTGAGATATTGTACATATTCATTGACATTCATTAAATTTATTTTTTCTGTAATATCTACAGGCTTAATTTTACAGATCCACGACTGATACGGTTTAACATTTAGAAGATCTGGCGAATTTTCAATTTCTTTATTAACTTCAACTATTTTGCCTGAAATTGGGGAAAAAATATCCAAAACAGTTTTTACTGACTCAATTTGACATAAAATATCAAATTGCTTTACTTCACTATCTACTTCTGGAAGCTCAATATATGCTATTTCTCCTATTTCTCTTTGAGAATAGTCATTTATCCCAACTATACAGATATCTTCACCAATTTGTATCCACTCATGCGATTTTGAGTAAAATAAATCATCTTTGAAAGAATAAGTTCCTATTTCCATTAGAACACCAACTTCTAATTTTCCATATTCTTTAAATCTTTATCTATGGCTTTTAAAATATTTTATACAAAATCTTTATAAATATTATGAATAACTATTCATATAGAGGTGTTATTATGAAAGTGGCTATTGCGACTGACGATAAATTGACTATTTCACACCATTTTGGGAGAACATTAGGATTTAGAGTATTTGAGATAAAAGATAACAAAATAATTAAAGAAGAATACAGAGAAAATATTGGGAAAAATAATGGACAATGCGGCAGTTGTGACCATTCAAGTATGATAGAAAATATTAAAGATTGTGATTTAGTTGTATGTTATGGGATGGGACAAGGCATTTATAATGATCTAGTCAGACATAACATAAAAGCAGTCATCACTGAAGAAGAAACTGTAGATAATGCAATTATTTGTTTAATGAAAGATGATTTAGTAAATAGATTAGATAAGCTACATTAATCTTAAATTATATTTTTTATAATTAATTCTATACATGAATTAATTGATATTATTATAAATTGAAAATATATTTAAATAATACTTTATTTTTATATTTAGAGTTGATTAACATGAAATTAGTGATTATTGGTGGAGGGTCATCTGGTTCAGAAGCAGCTCTAGAGGCAAGAAAATTTGATAGAAATGCAGATATCACAATAATTGAAAGGCAAAAATATCCCCAATATTCTCTATGCGGATTGCCCTATGCTTTGTCTGAAGATATTAATTCATTTGATAATTTAATAATTTTTCCAAAAGAGTTTTATGAAAAACAGAAAATAAAACTTATTCTAAATAGAGAAATTAAAAAAATTGATAATCAACTCAAGAAAATTGTATTGGATGACGACTCTAGTATAGAATACGATTCTTTGATTATTGCAACTGGAGCAATTCCATGTAATTATAGGGCGAATTATAAATATCCCGAGGGAGTCTACTTTATAAGAACTTTAGATGATGCAAAGGAATTGTCTAATAAAATTGATATTTCCAAAAAAGCAATTATTTATGCTTATGGGTGGGGATGTAAAGTAGGATGCAAAGGCTGTATCTCTGGTCGTATATCCCTTGAAATGGCATATGCTTTAAAGAAAAGAGGTCTTGAAGTTACAATTGTTTCTAGAGAAGCTAGGCCATTAAGACAACAGATTGATTCAGATATGAGTGGATTAATTGTTGAATATATGAGGGAAAAAGGAGTAACCCTAATTACAGACAAATCAATAATAACAATTGCAGGTGAAGATAGGGTTAGAGGATTAATGGCAGATAATGAGTTAATAGATGCGGATATTATTATAATGGCATCTGGAACTGTAGCCAATAGCACTATAGCTAAAAACTGTGGCATTGAAATTCTAAAAGGGATAAAAACAAATTCAAAGCTCCAAACTTCAATAGATGACATTTATGCATGTGGGGACTGCGCAAGCATTAAATATCATTTCACTGGAGAATATTTTTCATCTAGTCTTGGAACAAATGCAGTTAGAGGAGGTAAAGTTGCGGGTATCAATTCTGTTGGAGGAAATCTCGAATTAGATCCTTTAGTTAATATTATTGTAATGGACTTCTTTGATTTAAAAGTTGGCGCATTTGGATTAACAGAGGATGACTTGATTAAAAAAGGTAAAGAATATGTCAAGGCTCGATACAAAGGTAAATCTAGAGCAGAATATTACCCCGGACACAAGGATATCTTTATCAAAATTTTAGCTTCAAAAGATGGAGATATACTGGGATTCCAAGCAATTGGAGAAGAAGGGGTATTTTCTAGAACACTAGCAGCAGGGTTTGCAGTTCAAAAAGGTATTAAAGTTAATGAATTAGCAAAAATTGAGAATAGTTATAGTCCGCCTCTATCTCCTACAATTGATCCCGTTCAGATATGTGCGGAACTTCTACTAAAAAAACTAAAATAATATTTTTAAGTGCCCCATCTTTTAAATAAATTATTTTTTATATCTACCTGATCTAATATTCTTCCAACTACAAAATTTATTACATCATCGATATTTTTTGGTTTATGATAAAACGCAGGCATTGCAGGTAAAATAATTGCCCCCTCCTCAGAGAGTGTTGCAAGGCCCCTTAGATTTATGGAAGTCAAGGGAGTTTCTCGTGGAACAATAACTAATTTTCTTTTTTCTTTTAAAGATACTGCGGCGGCTCTTGTTATTAAATTATCTTGAATCCCTGTAGCAATTTTAGAAATTGTTGAAATTGTTGCAGGGCATATAATCATATAATCAAAAAGATAGCTTCCTGATGCAATACCTGCCTCCATTTCATTATTTTTATAGACTTTGTATGCATATTTATTTAAAGTACTTATTTCGTAGTTTGTTTCATCACTTATTATTTTTTTTGCACCTTCACTTATAATTAGATGTACTTTTCCCCCTATGTTTTCCAACAACTTGATACCATATATGACGCCACTTGCACCAGTTATAGCAACAATTCCTTCCATAAAGCATATGCGGGCTATAGCTATTAAAGATTTACCATTTAAAAATACTAATATCATATTCCGAAAGTTATATAAGTTAACTAAAAAGATTGCTTTTATACTATAATGCTTTTAATGGTGAATCTATGCAGATTCTTTTAATACATAGCGACTATTTAGAATACGAAATTACTTCAAAGACAAAAATAGCTGAAGAAATTGAAGATTCTTTGAAACAAGGTAGAATGGAAGATTGTCTTTCAGTTTTCATAGCGGTTGAGGAGGGGGATGATGATTCAGTTATTGAAAACACCATACATGAGATAACGGAAGTATCAAAATCCGTAAAAACTAAGAAAATTTTCCTTTATCCCTATGCCCACTTAAGCAAAGAATTAGCTCCCCCTAATGTCGCTATTAAAATATTAAAAGATCTTGAATCAAAATTGATATTAAATTTTGAAGTTAAACGATCTCCTTTTGGGTATTATAAAGCCTTTAAGATATCTTGCAAGGGCCATCCTTTGTCTGAACTTTCAAGAAGTATTAAATCACAAGAAAAAGGGGAGATTGTTTCTGAAGCTTTAAAGGCAGAAGAAAAAATAAAATCAAGTTGGTATATCCTTGATACTAATGTGAATTTAGTTCCCCAGGAAAAATTTGACTTTAAAGATTACGACGGCCTAAGAAAGCTAACAGAATACGAAGTTACTCATTCTAGAAAAGTTGATATGATCCCACCCCATGTTGAATATATGAGAAATCTTGAATTGGTGGATTATGAAAAAGGTTCTGATCCAGGAAATCTTAGGTGGTACCCCAAAGGGATTCTTATTAAAAGACTTCTAGAAAATAGTGTCACGGATAGTATTCTACACTACGGAGGGATGGAGGTTGAAACTCCCATCATGTACAGTATTACTCATCCAATGTTATCAAAATATCTAAACAGATTTCCTGCAAGACAATACATAGTGAAATCCGGTAATGACGATTATTTTTTGAGATTCGCAGCATGTTTTGGCCAATATCTTATGAAACATGACATGATTATTTCGTATAAGGACTTGCCTCTTAGGTTATATGAACTAACTCGATATAGTTTTAGGAGAGAACAAAGGGGAGAGCTAGTTGGATTAAGAAGATTAAGAGCATTTACAATGCCAGATATGCATACGTTAGCGCCAAATATGGAATATGCAAAGAGAGAGTTTATTGAACAATTTAAATTATCAATGAAATGGATGCAAGAAATCGGAATCGAATATGAAGTTGCCATAAGATTTGTTAAATCATTCTATGAAGAAAATAAAGATTTTGTTGACACTTTGATGTCTTTAATTAAGAAACCGATTCTCGTAGAGATGTGGGATGAAAGGCCATTTTACTTCGTTATGAAATTTGAATTTAATTTTGTTGATTCTATGAATAAAGCATCAGCACTATCAACCGTTCAAATAGATATCGAGAATACTGAAAGATTTGAGATAAAATATTTTGATGAAGATGGCAAAGAAAAGTATCCATTAATGTTACATGCCTCTATTTCTGGGGCAATTGAAAGAAATTTATATGCGCTTTTAGAAACTGCCTTTTTAGAATCTAAAAAAGGAAAGAAACCAATGTTACCCACATGGCTATCTCCCACTCAAGTTAGAATCTTACCTGTTGGTGAAGAACAGCTTGATTATTCATTAAAAGTTTTGGATGAATTAGATAAAGCAGAAATTAGGGCCGATATAGATGATAGGGATTTGAGGCTTGGAAAGAAAATAAGGGACGCCGAAAAGGACTGGATTCCATATATAATCGTTGTCGGAGATGATGAAATTAAAAATTCCATCCTTAACATTAGATCTAGAGAGGACTCTTCTCAAAAGAATATTACAATAAATGAATTCATAAAATCGTTCAAGGAATTAGTCAAAGGAAAGCCGACAAGGCCATTACCTTTGCCAAAAAGACTTTCTGTAAGAGCAAGTTTTAGATAAGGTGTTCAGTTGGAAAAAATTAAATGTGATGTGTTAATAGTAGGCGGTGGACTTGCAGGTTTAAGAGCGGCTATAGAGGCAAAAAAACAAGTCAAAGAAGTTCTAATTCTGACAAAAGGATTTGTTGGAAGAGGTGGATGTAGCGCAATATCTGAAGGTATACTAAATGCTCCTTTAGGCCAAAACGATTCCTCAAGATTATACTCTAGTGATATCCAAAAAGGATCATTAAATGTATGTGACCCTAAACTTGCAGAAATTTTGTCTAAAAATGCAAAGTCAGCCATTTTATTCTTAGAAAAATATGGTGTTGAATTCAAAAAAGAAAATGGAAATTTTATTCTTAATTCATCTGGAGGACATTCTGTTCCTAGGACAGTTAGGGTAGAGCCCCCAGGACCTGGTTGCGGTCGGGTCATTCCATTTAAACTTATGGAAGAAGCAAAAAAAATGGGGATTAAGTTTCTAGAAGGTAAAACTTTGATGAAACTTTTTCAAAGTAATGGTAGAGTGGCGTCTGGGCTTGCTTACGATAATAAAGATTTTTTAGAAATATCCTTTAAATCAATAGTTATTGCTACTGGTGGCGCTGGGAGTATATATAAAAACTCTACTAATCCTTCTGACGTTGAAGGGGATGGATACTTTTTGGGATTTGACGTGGGGGCATCTTTAATTGATATGGAATATGTCCAATTCTTTCCCACAGTTGCACTAAAATCTTATTTAATTTTGCCTTTTGTCTTTAATGATGGGGCCATTCTTCTAAATAGTAAGGGCGAAAGATTCATAGGAAGATATGATCCTATTCTAATGGAAAAGACCACTAGAGATATAATGTCAAGGGCAATATTCACAGAAGCCCTTGAAGGAAGAGGTATCGATGGCGGAGTTTTTATTTCTTACAAGGAAATTCCAGAGAGTATACTTAAATCCAAATATTCAAAAGAGTTAACATTCTTCCTTTCTAAGGGAATAGATTTAACAAAGGAAAATCTTCTTGTTAAACCTTCATGTCATTTTTTCATGGGTGGATTAAAGATTAATGAAAAATGTGAAACAAATGTACTCGGGCTTTATGCATGTGGTGAAGTAGTTGGAGGTACACATGGGGCCAATAGACTTGCAGGCAATGCGTTGACAGAAGCTTTAGTATTTGGTAAAATCGCCGGAAAATATGCAGCAGAATTTGCACTGACAAATAAATTTGAAAATATCAACACAGAATCATTTATTGATTCTTTACCTAAGATAGGGGATAAGTCAATAGAAAAAGAATTGATACAACAAATTAAAGATATTTTATGGGAGCGCCTTGGTATAGTCAGAGATGAAAAAGGTATAAAAAAGGCGATTCATGAAATTTCTCAAATTAAAAATACTTTTGAAAACATAAAAACTTCAAAAAATATTTTGGATTATATCAAACTAAGAAATCTAATTTTTATTTCTGAGGTAATTGCATTGGCAGCGCTTGAAAGAAAAGAATCAAGGGGGGCCCATTACAGGATAGATTATCCCAATGAAAATAATGAATGGAAAAAATCTATTTTAATTGAAAAAGATTTTAAAATTAGTTATGAGGCGAGGTAATGATCGTATCAATAATTGGAAGTCAATGGGGAGATGAGGGTAAGGGGAAAGTTACAGATTTTTATGCAGAAAAATCAGATATAGTAGTCAGATTTCAAGGAGGTAACAATGCGGGGCATACTATTGTAGTAGGAGATAAAGTCTATAAATTTCATCTAATGCCATCTGGCGCAGTTCATAAAAAATCACTTGTACTTGGAAATGGTGTAGTTATTGATCCTAAAATTTTAATTGAAGAAATTGAAAGATTGAAAAAGGATGGATTTAACCCAGACATATCTATTAGTGATAGGGCGAACATAATAATGCCTTATCATAAAATCCTTGATGGAATTGAAGAAAAAATGAAAGGGGCGCTTGCTGCTGGAACTACCAGAAAAGGAATAGGCCCATGTTACTCCGATAAAATTTCACGCTTTGGAATTAGATTTTCAGATCTTTTGGATATTGATGTCTTTAGAGAAAAACTTAATTTAATAATCCCAATTAAACAGAAGATATTTGATGCTTTTGGAGAAGATGCTAAACTCGATGTTGACTCTATTTTTAATGAATATTTGGCGTACAGGGATTATTTAAAGAAATACATAAAAGACACTTCAATTTTTTTAAATAATGCGTATGACAATGGAGACACTATATTAATGGAAGGTGCACAAGGCACACATCTTGATATAGACCACGGTATTTATCCGTTTACTACTTCTTCTAATACAAATGCCGGAGGCATATGCACAGGAACTGGAGTTTCCCCTAAAAAGATAGACAAAATAGTTGGAATAACAAAAGCATATACCTCTAGGGTAGGTGAAGGCCCATTTCCCGCAGAATTGTGTAATTCTGAAGGCAAATATATACAAAGTAAAGGTAATGAATTTGGTACAACAACTGGTAGACCAAGAAGATGCGGGTGGCTTGATTTAGTTTTAGTAAATTATGCATGCCTTATCAATAATTTTTCTGCTCTTGCTATAACTAAAATTGATGTTTTAACCGGTATGAAAAAAGTCAAAATATGCTATGCCTATGATTACAATGGAGAAATCCTCCATAATTTTCCATCAAATATGAATATATTATCTAAATGTAAACCGATTTATAAAGAATTTGATGGTTGGGAAGAAATTGATTGGAAGAACATAAACGACATTAAATCATTACCTGACAACGTATTTGAATATGTTAAATATATAGAAGAGCTAACAAAAACGCCTATTTGTATGATTTCATTTGGCCCAAAAAGAGATGAGACTTTAATTTTGAAAGACATCTTTAGAGGAGTCTAATGTTTGAATTGCACTCTAAATTTAAGTATAAACAGGTAGTAATTGTAAGGGAAGATTTGAAATTATCCAAGGGAAAACTTTCAGTTCAAGTCGCACATGCAGCAGTAAGCTGCGCTATAAAGGCAGAGAAAAATAAAAATAAATTTTTTTTAGAATGGCTTACAGAAGGTCAGAAGAAAATCGTATTAAAGGTGGAAAATCTTGACCTTCTTTTAAAAATATTTAATGAAGCCAAAAGCATTGGGCTTGTCACTGAACTTATAAAAGATGCCGGATTAACTGAAGTTCCCCCTGGAACTATAACTGTATTAGGTATAGGGCCTGCCCCTGAAGAAGAAATAGATAAAATAGTTGGAGATTTAAAACTCCTTTGACACAAATACAAAAGCTTATATAGATACTTTTTGAAAACTTATCTGAAACACTATTGGAGGTAGCAAATGAAAAAAATATTCACGATATTATTATTTTTCATATTGGCATTTTCAGTATCATTATCCCCTTTATTGGCAGCCGAAAATAATGCGCCGGAACTTGAAAAAGGAGTATTACTGTACACTTTCAAAAATCTTGTTTTTTCTTATAAATTTCAAGTAGAGTATATTGATGCAGATGGGGATGCACCTAAATATGTCTTTGTTTTTATTAATGGTTCAAAAAGAGAAATGTATAAAGTGGATCCAAAAGATAACGATGCAAAAGATGGTATTCTGTATGCGTTATCTATGGACCAAGATGAACTTTTTAAATTAGCTCCAAAAGCCCATGAATGGGAAATTTCGTACTGGTTTAGGACAAATGACGGTAAAGGGCCCGTAAGTACAAAAATATCTAAATTATTTGCATTGGACACAGAATCAATGGGGCTTATCACAGCTAACTCAGCAGGAGGGTCAGTAGGAGGGGGATCTTCAAGCGGGTGTGGGTGTGGAAAATAGTTTTTTTAACCAATACTTTTATATATTATTTTTTTAAACCTATGACAAGGTGAAACTATGGAGTTCTATATTTTCATAGCAATTGTAATAGGATTGGTAGCATTGTTTTCTATAATCGAAGCACTAAGTAGAAAAAGAGACTACTTAAATAAACCTCCTTTAAAGGGTAATGAAAGAAATACTCAGTACGTACCACAATCTATTCCAAAAAAATAAAGGATATACATTATTTTTTTGTTCTTTTTCTAATATATTTCACCACGAAGTATAGTATTCCTGCCATTATTGCTATTGGAATTAGAAAGCCACCTAATATTATTATACCTGCAATAGAAATTATTAAAGCATCTATTGCTTGATTAAATGCTTTCTTTATCCCCCATTCATGGACAATCTTTTCAGGCTCATTGAGAGTTAAATAAAAAGTTCCATAAGATGTAGTGTTATCTAAATATTTTATTCTTCTTTCGTAGCTTTCTATTTCACCCCTGATTCTTCCAAGCTGAACTTCAATTGCAAGTACATCTTCTACGCTTTTAGCCATGCTCAATAACTCTGTATATCGATATTCTTGATTTTTCAAGTTTTTTACTCTTGCTTGTAGATCTATATATTCTTCTGTAACATCATTAGCAGATGTTTCTTTAGATTTAACTATTCCAATTTGCCCTAAGGAATCCCCAAAAGCTTCGAATCTATTTTCAGGTATCTTTACAGTAATATTGCCGTTTTTGATATTAGAGTCAGAAGTCCACATATTGGATCCAGTAATATATCCTCCAAAACTATTTGCTAATTCTTTTATTTTAGATACCGACAAATCAAAGTTTTCAACTTCAATATTTGCACGTCCATTTTTAACAATCCTTCTATCAATTGAATTAATGTCTCCCGATGTGGCATATATTTGGGTAGCTTCTTTTGCATAAGCACTACTGTCTGTCACTCCTCTGTATCCACTTGGTAAGGAAATACCATTCCCATATACTATTTTTTTTGGATATATACTTGAGCTTAGAAATAAATTACCTATAAAAAATCCAGTTAATAGAATTACAAGTATGCCAATTGCTCCAAATGCAATAAATGATCTTTTCATTTTATCACCAAATATAAGATGTAAAAACAATATTTATATATTTCCGTATGGTTCAATTTATATTGAACCTTTAATATTTAGTTTTAAAGTTTTGAAGAAGTAATCTGAAATAGTATCCCCTACTATTCTTACTAACACATCTCTATCCTCAGTATATGAAAATGCTCCCAAAGATATCTTTGCTGCAGCAAAGTTCATATGGCCCCCTGCAGAATCCATCTTTGAAAAAGTTTTAGTAATTACTTTACTAATATCAATTATGTGGTCTCTTGATCTTGCTGAAATGTACGCATGATCTTCAATTATTCCAATAACGAGTGATACAGTAATTCCTTCAAGTTTTAACAAAAGATCCGCAGATTGAGATAAAGATTCTCTCGTTTCAACGTAACCAACATTGGAAACAACAAATTTATCATATATTTTTTTATTACTTATAGCTTTGGAAAGCACCTCTAGAGTTCTTGAAGAAATATTGGGATTCTCTATAATGTTCAAAAGTTCTTTATTTATCTTAGGTTTGAGGTAATAAACTGCATCAATGTCTTCTTTTTCAAAACTTCTTTTAAAATTATCAGTATCGACAAGAATGCCATACAATAATCCTGTAGCTAATTGTTCATTAATTTCGATATTGAAGTCTCTAAGATAAGAGGTCATAATAGTTGCAGTTGCACCTACCTTAGGTCGTATGTCCATCAACTCAGCATTTATTTTTTCTCCTTCAGTATAGTGGTGATCAATAATAATATCTGGCCGTAATTCGGAAGTTGAGAGACTAGTGTTAGATAAATTCGGCATATCAATTAATGCAATTTTGTCATACTCCTTCAATATGTATTTTTTATGCTCTGGTATTTTTTTAAAATTCCACTTTAATAGATCGATCATCATCCTATTTCCTTCATGCCCAATATCACCACCATAATAAATATCGGTTACTACTTTCATATCTTCGGCAATAGTTTTTAGAGCATAAGCACTTGACATTGCATCTGGGTCTGGATTATCATGCATAATAATGGCTAAGGACTTAGCTTTTGAAAGTATTTTTTTCAATAGATCCTTATTCCTCCAATAAATTGAAAGTTCCAGTTGATTTATTATTATTTGGGCAACTGATCGATCTGGGGTAATAACGAAGTCCGCCCCTAATTTTTTCAAAATTGAAATGTGATCTGAACTCGGGGCGTTGATTATTATCAAGGCATCTTTATTTAGATCTCTTGCAATCTTCAAAGCTTCAATATTAACTTTGTGATTAGAAGTTGAAATAATAATCTCTTTATAGCTAGCAATATCAATACCTATTAGATTGAAAGATTTTGTAAAATCAAAAAGATATGTTTTGCAGCCGATACTCTCTACTCTGCTTAAAGCCTCCATATTCTTATCTAGGACGACTACTCTTTTTCCCCTCCTTTTAAGGGCTAAAGCTACGGCATATCCAATTTTACCGGCTCCAAAAATGAGAGGCATGAATATAAATATAGATAGAAATATATATCCTTTACTGATTTAACCAAAATAATTATAAATAGTATAATTATTTACCAATTGAGGTATGTCTTTGGGAAGTTCAGTAGACGATGAAATTATTAAAATTTCTCTAGAATTAAAAGCTTTGGAATCTGAGGCTGAAATATATAAAAAAGAATTTTCAACTATTAAACAAAAAAGGGATGAAAAAAATTCTCAATTTTTTGATTTAATAAAAAAAGGAAAAGAAAATAAGGAACTTAGAGATAAAGCTAACGAAGAAACTAAAAAATACAAGGCATTACGTGAAGAAAATGCTATAAAACTGAAAAGTATTTATGATTCTCTAAATAGGCTAAAAGAAGCAACAATGAATAAAGATGTAACTTCTTCTTCTGAAATAGAAAAAAAGATCGATAATATAGAATGGAAACTCGAAACTGAAGTTCTTTCTATAGACAAGGAAAGACAACTTGTGGACATGATTAAAAATTTAAAAATAGATCTTAAAGAGTCAAAAACTCATGAAGAACTGTCTAAGGAAGTTCGTTTTTCTAAGAAAGATTTAGACGCATTGAAAAAAAATTCTGAAGAATATCACAAAAAAGTTTTAGAATTGTCTGATGAATCTACTAAATATCATCAGCGTATGATATACTATTTTAATACTTCAGAAGACATAAAAAAAGAAGCAGATACACTACATAAACATTATCTTGAAAAGAAAAAGCAAGTGGATGAACTCTACGATAAAATAAGAGAACTTAGAGCTAAAGTCAAAGGACTAGAAATTAATTCAAGAAAAACAGAAAAGCAAATAAAAGAGAAAAAGATAAAAGAGAAGAAATTAGAACTTTCAAAGAAAAGTGAGGACATATTAGAAAAATTCAAAAACGGTGAAAAACTTACTTTAGAAGAACTGAAGATTCTTCAAGCTGGAGGAAATATTTGATAGTAGAAATATCCTTTGTTCCTATAGGAGTTGGAACTTCTTTAAGTCAGTATATTGCTAAAGTAATTAATCATATAGATGAAAGTGGACTAAAATATCAGCTTACCCCCATGGGCACCATCATAGAAGCAGATTGGGAAGAAATATCTAGTTTCATTGATTATTCGCATAACCTACTATTCCAAATGGGAGTAGAAAGAATTATAACTAACATAAAGATAGATTATAGATTAGACAAGAAATCTTCTATGAAAGATAAAATTGACTCTGTTAAAGAGAAGAGGTAGAGGCGATGTTTGAGAAGAAAATATTGGTACTTTCAGTTGATAGAGATAATGATCTGGGAGTAAAAGCTGGCATTCAAGGGCCTTTAATAGGCGAAAAAAGTATCTTAAATGCAGCTATGGAGCTTGGAATAGCCGACCCTACCGAATCAGATACTAATGTTCTTTTTAGAGCAATTAATGTTTTTAGAAAATTAAAAAATGAAGGCACCCCATGTGAAGTTGTAGCGATCACAGGAGATGCAGACGTTGGAGTAAAATCAGATATTGTATTATCCGACCAACTTGATCGAGTTCTTAAAAAAATTAAGTCAAAAGGGGTTATACTTGTAACAGATGGAAAGGAGGATGAAAATATTTTACCTACCCTCCAATCAAAAATTCCGATAATATCTATTGACCGAATAGTGATACAACAGAGTGAATCAATAGAAGAAACTTATTTTATTCTACATAGATATATAAAAGAAATCATGGAAGATAGAAAGCTTGCAGGACTTGTACTTGGTGCTCCAGGACTGACTTTTCTTCTTTTTGGTGCAGCTTTTTTACTTGGTAAGCCTCAAATAGGATGGTTTGGATTTTTATTTGTTTTAGGAATTTATTTATTCTTCAAAGGATTTGGAATAGATAATTTTTTAAGAAAAGAATTTTCCCCAAGAAGGGTGGGATTTGTCTTTTATCTTCTTGCCATATTGCTAGGAATTGTCGGTGTATGGCAAAGTTATTATTACCTACTTCAATATCCAACTTGGCAAAGTATACCATTGGTCATAGCAACAATTTTATCCAGAATTGAACTTATTTATGTAGCATTTGCAATAGCAATGTTTGGTAGATTTTTGGAAGCTTACTCTACAAATAAAAAAGAAGTAATGAGTACCCTTGCACTAACATTTTTCACTGCTGTGCTTTCGTTTATATTATACCAATCCGCTAATTTCATTTTGGGTTCAATCTCTTTACAGCTTCTAATGATTTATTTAGTAATCGCTGGTGGATTAACACTACTATTTATGAGATTGACTGGGAAACTAAGAGTTAAAATTACGCCCGAGGCTTACAGTTAGCAAGTTCTTGTAATTTTTCTATCCCACTTTCCATTCCGAGACCATATAGTATATCCCCTTCTTCCACTATGAAGTATTTTTTAGGTGAGTAAATATGGTCTTTACCTCTTTTTACTAAAAATATGTAAATCCCTGTTTTGCTTTGTAATTTTATTTCTTGGAATGTTTTGCCTATAATAATCGAATCTGCACATATTTTTACTTTAGAAATGATTTGATCTGTTTCCTTCATTGCCTGCTTAAATATTGGGTGGGCATCAATTCCCCTAATTACAATATCTGCTATCTCAGAGGCAGCGTCTGCAATAGCTTCAGTTGCTTCAGTAATATGGAACAAACTTAATAGATCCTCTGGATTGTCTACTTTAGATGCTTTTTCTAATATTTTTTTGCCCATTTCATAATTTAGCTTGTCCACAACTTCTTCCAGTTCCATTACTTCCTCTGCTATGTACTTATTGTCGTATAAAAGGGCTGTATATGATAGTGCAACCATTAACTCCGAATAATTTTTCATTCGAGTTAATATACCTGCCATACCTGTTTCCATAATATCACCATTTTGCCTTTATACCGCTACATATACTCTTTAATATCTCGAGCCCAGTATTGCCCCCTCTTGCAATGAGGATATCTCCTTCTCTAATAACAAATCCTTTTGTAGGATTATACTTTATCGAATCTTTTCTTTTTACTGCAATAACATATATACCTATTTTAGATCCAAGTTCTGCTTTCTTCAAAGTCATACGTGCAAGTTTTGATTTAGGGGAAACTTCAAATCTTTCTATCTGTTCTTCAGCATCTTCCAAAGCTTCGTAAACTATTGGATGAACTTTCATATCTCTTAGGATAATATTTGATAAATCACCTGCCGCGTTAGATATCTTTTCAGAGGCTGAGGCAAAATGTAAAACTGCTGAAATTCTCTCCGCATCCTCTACGCTCCTCGCAGCAAGCATTGCAGTTATCCTTATTCTATAATTCAATTCATCCATCTTACTTTCAAGTTCTGAAACATCTTCTGCAATTTCCTTATTTTTAAAAAGAATTGAAGAATAGGCTAAATCGACCATTAATTCAGATATATCTTTCATTTCAATTAACAAATCTTTGACACTAACTGGTTTATACTTAAAAAGTTTAGATCCTTTGCGTCGTTTGGCCATTATTTTTTCTCTCCTAAAAGAGTCTAATAAAACTTATTTTAATTGCTATTTAAGGATTTCGAATATATTTATATATTATCTAATTGAGAGTTTTTACTAGGGCCTGTGGTCTAGTGGATATGGCGTCGGGCTTCGGACCCGAAGAACGTGGGTTCAAATCCCATCAGGCCCGCTATCTCACCTGCAATGAAATACAAATAATTTATTTTTAGCATATCTTTGAAAAAGATTTAAATCATAATATTTCAACTACAAAATAGTGTTATCTATTAAATAAATATCGGCATTCGATATCAATAATTTATATCCTTGTTTCCAGTAATGCAATTTTTTCAAATATCTTTTTTTGCGTTTCTATTTTGTTGTTGATATCGTTTATTTCAAAATACTCTATTATGAAATTTTTATTACCTACTTTTGGATTAGTAGGCTGCCCCAATATCTTAACTATTTTGTCCTTTTTTTCTTCACTTATAATTATGCCAACTCTGTTTAATCCATTTTTAATGCCAAATTCTAAAGCTTTGGATATTTGTTTTTCACCAGATAATCTGATTAAATACTCTAGTGAAAAATCTTCTGCAAAATTTGATTCATTTTTAAAGGCTTCAATAGTTTGATATAATGCCATCGAAATATGATTGATTCCAAATGTTTTACTTTCATCAAAAATGGCAATTGCGCCATTTTCTTTTAAAGTTTCAACAAGCTGTTTAGGATCTTTAACTTGGATTTCAAATACCAGTAACATAGATATACTATGCTTTCAATTCTTAAAAAATTATCGTTTTACATTGTTAATAAAGTTTATAATTGTTAATATCTTCTGGGAATCTAAAAGAACTATTGTTTATCATTGTTAACCGAAAACTATATATAGTAGTTAACAAAATTAGTATTTACTGGATAACCCACGTGAGAAACAATGATTATCCATAACGATAATTCGTGAGCGATATTACAATACCACTACTGAAATATCCAGGTAGTATATATGAGGTGTCCTAATAATATAGAGGCAATATTAAGGAGATACTATGATAATATGTACAAAATATCAGAATAATATAGAGATAGGTTATATAAGATATCTAGATAACCGAAACTCTTATATAGATATATCTCCTATATATCATACAGATGCTAGAGGGACATCAATGAAACTCATATCAGTACAAATACCAGAGGCATATATGAACGGATTAGACGAGTTGGTTAATTATGGGTATTTTCCTAATAAGAGTGAAGCCATAAGATCAGCTATCAGAGACATGCTAAAGAACGAGCTTGGTGGGTTTAGATCACTTAGAAATGAAGGAATATCTGGAAAAATAAAATAAATAAATAATTATACAATTGGGGGTTTTATATGAAAGGCATCTTGGAAAATGCTTCAAGATATACTCAAACTAATAACTTTGAAGAAACTGCAGCGGAATTAGAAGGTATCGGACATGCTAGGATAATATGTGCTGGATGTGGCGGTGCTGGTAATAATACTATAAACAGACTTTCAATGCTTGGAGGAGTCATGGGTGCGGAGACAATTGCCTTGAATACTGATAGGCAGCACCTAGAAAACATCCAAGCTGACAAAAAATTTGTTATTGGAAAGGAACTAACAAAAGGTCTTGGAGCAGGAGGAGACCCGAGTGTCGGCTGGGAGGCCGCACAAGAGGATAGGCATAAATTAAAGGATTTATTTAAAGACGCAAATTTAGTTTTTGTCTCTGCTGGCTTAGGGGGAGGAACTGGAACGGGGAGCGCTCCTGTAGTGGCTGAAGTTGCTAAAGAGTGTGGGGCATTGGTTGTAGGAGTAGTTACACTACCCTTTAGAATGGAAGGCTCACACAGATTTGAAAAGGCCATTCAAGGACTTGAAGCTTTTAGAAGATATGCAGATACGGTTATCACATTAGACAATAACAAACTACTTCAACTTGTTCCGAATATGCCAATTGATTATGCATTTAGTGTATCTGACGAAGTTTTAGCAGAAATGGTTAAAGGTATCACAGAAACCATTACACAACCAAGTCTTGTAAATTTAGACTATGCGGATGTAAGGACAATTATGCAAGATGGAGGAGTTGCAGTAATCGGCGTTGGCGAATCAAATACAAAAAACAGAGTTGAAGAAGCAGTTCATGAAGCAATGACTTGTAAATTACTAGACGTTGACTACAAAAATGCAAAAGGTGCACTTGTCCATGTTTCAGGTGGCAGCAATATGACCTTAAACGAAGCCAATAGGGTTGGAGAAATCGTTAATTCAATTATGGATCCTGAAGCAAAAATCATCTGGGGAGCAAGAGTCGATGAAAGTCTAAAAGATTCTATGAGGGTAATGCTCATTATGACTGGAGTAAAATCGCCATTCATATCTGGAAGAGCAGCCGATGGGGATATAGAATTACAGCCATTCGAAAGAGACGCCAGAAGAAAGAAAATGGGTGGTGGCGAAGGGTTTGGAAGAAGCATCGACTGGTCAAAATACGGAATAGATGATCTATTCAGTTAAAGTGTTTATTTCATTTTATTAAATTCTATTTTCTAACTATAAAATATTTATTTTGATAAATTTAACGCCCTCCAACTCCCCCACCACCAAATCCTCCACCACCACCGAAACCCCCTCCACCACCAAATCCTCCACTGCCACCTCCACCACTACTTGGCGGGGCGTAAGAAGATATTGGGGTAAAAGATCTATTTATTGTATGGTAGGGAACAACATTTGTTTCTTGTATGTTGATGTTAAGGGCTTTCATTGCGGCTTCAACTTTGTCTCCAACTCCCAATGCAGTTCCATATACAAGCCATTCTCCCCACATTAAGAGGTCTCCTGGAGAGTATTTCTTCATTAATGCTAAATCAGACAAGAATTTAGCAAAGGCGTCCCATTCAAGTTTTTCTTTATAGCTATCATTTTTCCATATACCAAATAAGGTTGTGGGGAATGCAATTGCAATTATTGACTGGATTACTATTATTATCGATGCAATAAGAGAACTTAAGGCATTAGTTGCAAAAGGTACCAATAACAACATAATGATAGACATTATAGCCAATATTATACCAGAAATCAAGACCGGTACTGGCCTAGTTCTTCCTTCAACTATATAATTTCTTATAATCTCTCTATCAGTTGGTTTAACGCTTGTGATACTGTTCAAAGATGATTGGTAACTTAGCATGGTTGTTTGATTTATAACATTTTTTCTGGCACTTTTAGCTAAAGAATCAATAGATTCAGTATCAACTACTCCATCTGTCCCTACTCTCTCAATAAATTTAATGACATTTGTTTCGAAATTATCAAGATCACTTTTATCTTTCAATGATATTGTTATAAATTTTGGATTGGCCTTTTCTTTAATTTCAATTTTATTTCTTTTATGAAGATCCAGGAGTGTCGCATACAAAGCATTATTATCAAAAGTGTTTGCCTCTCCTCTAAAAAGAAGATTGACTACCCACGGTTTTAATTTGTTATTAGGGACAAAACTCAAGAATTCAGGAACTGTAAAAGACTTTTCTTTTCCATATCTATAATAAATGTATAAAAAGATAAATGGAACTATTACAAGTAATATAGTTGTTACATAGTATAAAATTTTTGCAGCATAAAATGGAATTGTATATAATAAATTAGCCATTTCTGTTTTTTGTTTGACTCCATTTATTTTTTCAGGGAAGCCATTAATTATGTTAACATATTCGGATTTTAATAGAAGTTCAACTTCTAAAAGTTCATTTTCTTGAGAGTTACCAATAATAATAATATTTTTTGAATCCTCTATAATCTTCACATTTGGAGGGTGAGGATAAATTTTAACTATATATTCTTTAGGCAAGATAATTTTAAATTTTTTTATTGGTATATGTTCTCTAAGAAATTTAAGATTCAAGTGGCTGAACTCATCATCATATTGAATCGGTGGTCTTAAAATATACTTGTATTCCAATGTATACTTCCCTTTATTATAATACGAAGGATTATATGCTCCAACTTCATTTGTGTAAGCCAATGAGTCAATAGTATACTTATATTTACTATCTCCGTAGACGACTACATCTCCTACATAGTTTTTAGCATAACCAATAGTCCCCGGTGGATGATTGATTCCAATAAATTCAATATGCGCCCTTCCTAATCTCTCAAACGAAAGAATATCGTCCCAATATCTATAGAGCATCCTATATTGTCCTGAATTCTCTACATCATATATGTACTTTTCAATTAGACTTCCGTCAGAAAGAAAGGTAACCTCATAGTTATCAACAATAAGGTCCCCTCCAAAGAAAATTGGGCCTTTAGGCAGTAACAATAACGTTGCCACACCTATTAATAATGTGACTAACACTAGTAATGTTATTTGTTTCGTTTCTGCCATGATTTCCTCTTTTAAAACTCAATTTTTGGTCTTGTCTCAATGGCCTCTTCAAATTTTAGATATTCTAATTTTATCAGTCCGATTATCATTCCAACAATATTTGAAGGTATTGTGTCTAGCATTGTGTTAAATTGCTGCGCTATGTTATTGTAGGTATATCTTTGCCTTGCAATTTCGTCTTCTATTGTTTTTACTGATTCCATTAAATTAGTTACAGTAGTAGAAGTTTTGAGGTCTGGATAGTTTTCTGCAACAGCTATAAGTCTCCCTAATATACCTGCACTTTGACGATCTATTTCACTTATAGCTTCAGGAGTTGCACTTCCAATGCTTGCACGGTACTTTGTGACATTCTCCAAAGTTTCTTTCTCAAACTTTGCATAACTTTTTACTGCACCTAAAAGTTGGTCAATCATATCAAGACGTTTTTTTAAGGCAACTCTTATTTGACCTAACGTAGCTTCAGCTGAATTTTTTAAAGCAAAAAATCTGTTGTAGATGCCAACAAATATTCCTATTAGAATAAGTGCAATAACAACTACAATTCCTATTATTAACAATATTGATAAGTCCATAAAATCTCCAACTACAATAGTATTATGCTATTTAAGTAGTTTTCGGAGATACTTTTAAACGATTAGACAACGGAGAGAATTACGGTATTATTTCAGGACCAAAATATTTTTCATATTCAAAATTTTTTGAACTAATTATGCCCTTTTGTATTAGTTCTTTTATTTCAGGTACCTTATTTTCTAACTCATATATGAGATGCTTTATAGTTTTGCATATTAATTGATCTCCTTCTTCAGGCCACAATCTTAGGTGACTCCAGTAGAGGCATCTCCCCCCACAAATATGATTTACTTCGCAGTTGATACATCTTTCTGCCATAGGAAATACTTTTAGATCTTCAGGGTTAGAGTTTAAATCTCCAGAAAAAAAGTCTTCTATCCATGTCATAATGGGGCATGCCACAATCTTTCCGTCGGTGCGTATGGCATATCCACTGTGTCCTGCTCCACATCTAAGTAAAGATTTTTCATTTTTAAGAAGACTATCTACAATCCCTATGAAAGGGTATAGTTTTAATGCCCTTTTATTTTGCATATCCTTTACCCAGAAATCAACAAGTTTTGTAAGTGAAGCATTGTATTCTTTTAAAAATATATTAAATTTCTTTTTATCATAGTCGTAAGCATAAAAGCCAGCATCTATTTGCCAGTGGATCGATGAAAAACCGATATCAATGAGATGCAATACTTGTTCATAAATGTCTGGTGATTTCAAATCTATAGTCATTCTGGCAATAATTTCGCCAATGTATCCTTTTTCTCTTATTAGGGAAACATTTTCCATTACTAAATTATAAGTTCCTTCACCTCGATTTGAATCAGTTTTTTCTTTATTGCCATCAATAGAAATTAGTATCCTATCAATCCTATTCAAATATTCAATTGGTAGTTCATTCAATAGTTTGCCGTTTGTTTGCATTCTATAAGGTACATTGATATTGTCCATGATATCTTTAATTTTATTTATTTTAAGTAGGGGTTCACCTCCATAAAATATGATTACTGGATTTTTATCGCTTTTAATAAATCTTGCTAACTCTTCTATATTGATTTCACTATCCTCCGGTGCGGATAAATCTAATTTAATCTTACTTTCAATGTCAAAATCAAAATCATTCATTGACTTTTCATAACAGTATTTACAGTGTGAGTTACATTTTGTTGTCAATACGATATGATAATGCATAGGTCAAAATTTATTGCATCGTTTAAATTTTTAATGTATTCTATTTTGATATTTTTAATGTCATGTCATTTCTTATTTGAGAATAAATTTAATTTTTTAAAATTACTTAAAAGCGGATTCGCACTGTTTACAATATGTAGCTGCACAAGTTGTATTATTAAATTTCCACTTTAATCCCCATTCTTTAATCTCTTGAATTATATGGATAAAATCCTTTCCACTTTCCGTTAAAGAATAATCACATTTAATAGGAATCGTCGAATTATCAATATCTTTTTTAACGAGGCCCTGGTTTTCTAACTCTTGAAGACGGAGTGAAAGAATTTTTGGAGTTATCCCCATTAATCCTCTTTTTATTTCATTGAATCTTTTATGTTCATTTTCCCCTTTGTATAACTCCAATAAAATTAAAAGAGACCATTTTTTACCTACAATCTCTAGAGTATTGTATATCGTACATTTGTCCATGGTATCAAATTAGATACTTACTAATTTATATAGGTATCTATTATATACCTAGTATACATTAGATATTGGTGGTAGAATGGTTCAAAGAGATATTATTAAAATTGATGAAGATAAATGCAATGGGTGTGGGCTTTGTGTTCCTAATTGCCCAGAAGGGGCACTTCAAATAATAGATGGCAAAGCTAGACTTGTCAGTGATTTATTCTGTGACGGACTTGGGGCATGTATTGGAAACTGTCCAGAAGGGGCAATATCTGTTGAAAAAAGGGAAGCAGAAGAATACGATGAAAAAAAAGTAATGGAGAATATAATAAAACAAGGTAAGAATACAATAAAAGCACATCTAGAACACTTAGAAAATCATGGGGCAGATAAATATCTAAAAGAGGCAAAGGATTTTCTTAAAGAAAGAGGAATAGACATTCCTGAAAAGGAAGGATCAACTAAAACGAGATCCTTCTGTCCTGGATCAAAAATAATGGATTTTTCTAGAGAAGAAAAAAATCAAAATGAGGAGGGGAAAAGAACTTCTGAACTAAAACAATGGCCAATACAACTTCACTTAGTATCTCCCAATGCCCCATATTTCGTTGGAAAAGATGTTTTACTTGCTGCTGATTGTACTGCATTTTCCATAGGAGATTTTCATAAAGATTTTCTCAAGGGTAAAACTTTAATAATTGCTTGCCCCAAACTCGATTCAAATATCGATGTGTATGTTGAAAAATTAAGAAAAATGATAGATGAGGCAAGGATTAATACCTTGACTGTCTTAGTAATGGAAGTTCCGTGCTGCTCAAGCCTTCTTCAAATTGCAAAGAAGGCATTAAATAGTGCAAGTAGAAAAATTCCAATAAAGCTAATTGTAATTGGATTAAATGGAGAAGTGCTAACGGAGGAGTGGATATAATGGAAAAAGGATTTTGGAAAGATTTGAATAAAACAATGCAATTTCCGACAGAAGGCATTTTTAGTACAGTTTTGGCAATGTCAAAAACGTATAACTATACATTAATGTGCCTATCTTCAGGTACAAACATAGATACACATACCTCAACAAAAGCAGGGATAGTACAAGTTCTAAAAGGAACAGGTACTTTTACACTAGGTGATGAAGAAATTGATATGGCTCCAGGAGTATTTATTTTCATGCCTAAAAATGCCCCGCATTCTTTGAAAGCCAAAGATAACCTAGCAATACTACTAGGATTAACAGACTAACTATATTTCTTTTTTAAATTGGAACAAATGTATAAAAATAAATAATAAAATTTGTGAGGAATAAAAATGGAAGGAGATAGAATATCATATCATGAATCTGTAAGAAAAATGTATGAAAAAATCAAAGAGGATAAAATAACAAACATATGGGATAGGTACGAGTCTCAAGGATTCGCTGGTGATCCTGATAAAAGATGTCCTTTTTGTCAAGGAGGAACAAGGTGTGATCTTTGTTCAAACGGTCCTTGCCGCTCTGATGCATCTATTGATAAAAGAGGAGCTTGTGGAATTACTGCAGATGGTATGGCAATGAGAATGATGCTACTAAGAAATGTATTAGGTGCATCAACTTACCAATATCATACTGAGCAAACAATAAAAACTCTTAGAGCAACGGCAAAGGGAGAAACTCCTTTTCAAATAAAAGAACCTTCTAAACTGAAATCATTTGCTGAAAGACTTGGAATAGATTCTAAAGGTAACATTAAAGAAATAGCATTAGATTTCTGTGACTTTGTTGAAGATGATTTTAACAGAAAATACTCAGAACCAAGTAAAATTGTAGAGTTATTAGCCCCAAAAGAAAGAAAAGATTCATGGAAGAAAATTGGGATATTTCCTGGAGGGATTCATGGAGAGATAATGCTCTCTACAAGTTCTTGTCTTACTAATGTGGATGGATATTATGTAAGCTTAGCATTAAAAGCAATGAGACTTGGAATAGCAATGGCTTACCAAAGCCAGATTATTAATGAATTTTCACAAGATATTCTTTTTGGAATACCAAGACCACATAAAATGAGAGTCGACCTAGGTGTATTGGATCCAGATTATGTAAACGTCATACCTAATGGACATGAACCTTTTTTGGGTTTTGCAATGATTCAACTTGCGAGAAAAGAAGAATGGCAACAGAAAGCCAAAAAAGTTGGGGCCAAAGGCCTTAGGATAATTGCAAATATTGAAACGGGTCAAGAGATGATCCAAAGATGGGAAATGGATGATGTTTTCTACGGATTTACAGGAAATTGGATAATGCAAGAAGCGATAATGGCAAGCGGATGTATAGACATTTTTGTGGCAGATATGAATTGTTCCATGCCAATTGATCCCATATATGCAGAAAAATACAAATTTAAATTAATACCTGTAAGTGAAGTTGTTGCATTTGAGGGTATTAAAGAAAGGATAAACTATTTGCCAGAAGAAGCAGAGATTCAAGCTGCATCATTATTGCAGATGGCAATCGATAACTTCAAAGAAAGAAGAAGCTCAATTAAGCCTGTTTTAGGATTTCCACTAAAAGAGGCAATAGTTGGATTCTCTACTGAAAGTATAGTTGAAACTTTAGGAGGAACAATTGAGCCACTTCTAAATGCAATAAAGGATGGAACGATAAGGGGTGTAGCAGGAATGGTTTCTTGCACTTCTTTAAGAGATTCTGGCCAAGATGTTCATACAATAAGAATAGTTAAAGAGTTGATCAAGAGAGACATATTAGTTTTGTCTTTAGGTTGCGGAAACAGTGCTGTGCAAGTAGGTGGATTATGTAGCTTGGAAGCTAAAGATTTAGCTGGACCAGGATTAAAAAAATTATGTAGTATTTTAAACACACCTCCTGTGCTAAGTTATGGAACTTGTACTGATGTTGGTAGGCTTGCAGATCTAATTGGAGTAATCTCAAAAGCTTTAGGGGACGTATCTGTAAAAGATTTGCCTGTTGTAGCAGTTGCACCAGAATATATGGAACAAAAAGCAACTATAGATGCGATATTTGCCCTAGCATTTGGATTGTACACATATGTAAATCCGGTTCCTCCTGTCACTGGGGGCCCAAATTTAGTAAAACTTTTGACAGTTGATTGCAAAGATGTTACTGGAGGAATATTAAATGTTGAGAAGGATCCTGTAAAAGCAGCCGATGAAATGCTCGCTCACATTGAATCAAATAGAAAAAAACTTGGCATTTAATAAATAATTAATTTTTTATATTTAATTATCTTTTTTTAAAACGAATGTCAAATGAAGATACATCCAATCCGATAAGTAATTATCCTCTCAAAGCGTCAATTCCTAAAAATAAAAATGTGTCTAGAAGAAGAGACTTGTGGCTAATGAAACAACTTGATATGTACGAAGCAAATTATTCTCAAAGTAATATAGATGAAATTAAAAAGCGGATTACTTTAGTCCAAGAAAATACACTTCCAATACAAAGATTACTTCTTAAATATCCTAATAGATGGCCTAAACTCAATAACACCTTAGAGCTTTTTAAAGAGAAAACGAAAATTGATTGGGAAAAAAGAAATAATGAAATGGGCTACCACAAACTTTCATACAAAGAAAAAGAATATCTAAAAAAATCTTTAATGCTTACTAACTTAAAATTATCAAAATTAAAAGTGCCCTTACCTTCACCTGTTTTCAATGCAATTTATCGTTTTATTGAAAATAAAGAGTTTGAATATCTTTTAGATAAAAAGTCTATTTCATATATTATGAATCTCACTGAACAAAATGATCCTCCTCTAAACTGGGATAAAAAACTCTATGGATTTTTGAGAAAATATTTAAGAAAAGAAATAATGAGATAAGAATATCTCTCAAACATAAAAACTAATCATATTTAGACAACCTTCTTCTCTTTGCTTCATAACTTTCGTTACAAGATGCCATTACATGATCTTTGTAGTAGACCCTTAATTTTTCAAGTTCTTTCTTTTTTTCTTCTATCTTTTCTTTAAGCGATGGGTCTTGTTTAGCTAGATACTCATTCTTAAGTGCAATTAGTTCATTTTCTAAATGTTTTATTTTAGCTAAGGTTCCAGATACTAAATCAATTGATTTCATCTTATCACTTATACTACAGTACTATTGTATATAATAATGTTTCTTTTTTCAAAAAATATACTAGGAAACAGAAAATCGAAATATTGGAAAATTTAAATTTGATATTATTACTTCATCAAAGCATTAGCTAGTTTCATACCGGCTATTAACATTTCACCCAGATCTTGATTTGAACTATTTTTTTTTGAACTTGCACTCAGTAATTGACTTAGAAGATCGTTAGATTGTGATGAGCTTTTGGAAGTACTTGCACTCAGTAATTGACTTAGAAGATCGTTAGATTGTGATGAGCTTTTGGAAGTACTTGCACTCAGTAATTGACTTAGAAGATCGTTAGACCGTGTATTTTGATTAGATATTTGCAATCCTGCACTTATTAGCTCATGCAATATATTTTCTTTAGATACATTGGCCCCAAATTTTTGCATGGCCATTTGGATTCCTATTTTCAATATTTGGGCCAATATAACATCACTCAATGTTTTTGATTGAACTTCTTTTTGAGTTCGTGCATAAGAAATGGTGTTGGATGAAATATTTTTGATGAGGTCTTCAATACCCATTTGATTCATTATGCCTGCATTATTTGCTGCCTCCATAATTGAAGCTATTAGTTTGTCTCCATCAAATTCTTCTTTTTTTCCACTACTTCTAATCACGTATGTCATAAGATTAATAATTTAGTATATTAATATAAAACTAACTGATTTCATTTGGTATTTTCTAATTATGTTATTATTTTTATATTAAATACAAAACTTTATAAGTAACACGAATTTTATTCCAGTAACACAATTTGGAGGTGTATTTATGAATAAAGGTTTAAGTATTGTATTAATGTCCATACTGTGTATTTCCCTCATAGTTGGATGTGTAAATCAAGGCGCACCAGAAAAAACTTCTACCGCTAATACTATAAAAATAGGAAGCCCAAATACTATTAAAGCTGCAAATTTCTTTGATACAAATTTAGGCGTTTTCTCAAAAATTTCCAATTTGACTCTAACTAAAATGGATGAGAATGGAAAAATTGTAGGAAACATGGCAATAAAATATGAAGCATCAAGTAATGATAAGATCTGGAAGTTTTATATTAACCCAGAACTATATTGGAGTGACGGAAAAAAAGTAACTCCGGAGGATGTTAAATTTTCTGTTGAATACTATGCAAATAAAATACCTTATGCAGGTTGGATTAAACAACGTCTTAAAACTGTTACAGTAATCCCTGAAGAAAATGCAGTAGAAATTGTATTCACTGAGCCCTATACAAGAACCAATCTAGAATTTACTACTTACAACATTCTTCCAAAACATGTTTGGGAATCAATTCAAGATCCTATGAATTATATTCAAACTGAAAACTATGTGGGATGTGGTCCGTTTTTTATATCTAATGTAAATTTAGACTCACAAATAGTAACTCTGAAAAAAAATCCACATTGGAAGGGAAAACAATCTATCGTTGATACAATAGAAATACATATGTATAAGACAAATGACGCATTAGCTCTAGATCTTGAAAATGGCGATTTAGATGTCTACTACAAATATGCTGGTAGTTATCCTTACTCTAATATACAAAAACTAATTGATACTGGAAAATATGATACCATTAAAAAAATGAATGTTGGTTTAATATTCCTTGGAATGAACTTACAGAGACAACCAATGTCTGACGTAAACTTTAGAAACGCAATATCCTACGCAATTAATTATGATGAAATAGCTAAAATTGATGCATTAGGGTACGGTACAGCACCAAATAGAGGGTTTGTTCCCCCTACAATGGAATTCTATAAAGAAACACCTAAATTGGAGTATAATTTAGAAAAAGCTAAGCAATTACTCAATGAAGCTGGCTACAAAGATAGCAATGGAAATGGAATCTTGGAAACTCCTGACGGAAAAGATATTAAACTAATTATGCTTCTCCGTCCAGAATATGTCCGCTCTGGGGAGCTAGTACAAGATTATCTAAAGAAAGTTGGAATTGAAATTACTTTAAAATCTGTCGACTCAAGCACATGGATATCCCTAAAAGACAAATACTATTATGATCTTACAATAACAAGAACAACACCTTGGGGAATGCTAATGCATGCACAGTGGGGATCAGGGTACTTTGATTCAAGGAGAACAGGAGAAGGGGTCTTGCACAATCTCAATAATCCAGAATTTCTAAAAATTTGCGATAATATTTTATCTACAACAGATTCTGGTAAATTGAAAACATATGCATATGATTTACAAGACTACTACTCAGATAATTTACCTGGCATAACCTTATACTGGAACGAGAATATAACCCCCTACAGCAAAAAATACAGCGGATGGTATGTAGATCCTTTGTTTGGAATCTACAACACAGAAACTTTCTTAAATCTTCAGAAGGCATCATAATGAATTGGTCGGAAGAGTGGAATAGTTCAATTAAAGAATCAAGCTATCTAAGGATACTAAATGAAAAAGGTATCTCTAACAATGATTTTTGGAAAAATTTGGACTATTATGATGAGCTCATGAAGTATTCCGGATATCCTGGAAAAGTTTTAGACAGGATATCTACTTTTATTTTTTCTGATGATGTATTACTTGATGTTGGGTCTGGAACTGGTGCACTTGCGTTACCTCTTTCTAAAAAAGCTAATAAATTGATAGCTTTAGATCCTTCTTCATATCAACTTAATATTTTAAAATCCAAAGCAGAAGCCGATAAATGTGATAATATTGTGTATATAGAGAAAGAATGGAAAAAGGTGTCTGAAGACGAAATTGGACATGTAGATTACTCTCTTGCCGCATATAGCTTCTTTGAAGATGATATTTGCCCTTTTCTTGAAAAATTAATACATGTGGCTAAAAAAGGTGTTTTTTTAGTTTTTAGAGCAGGGAGAGGTGACCTTTTAAGAGAATATGCATATAATAAAAAAAACTCAGTAGATTATTTACATCTTTACAATATACTATCCGAAATGGGGTATATGTTTAATGTAGAGATTTTTAATTTTGACTATAAACTTCCTTTACCTTTTGTGTATAGGTTGTATCCATACTCAATTAAAACAGAAGATGAAATATTTAACTATTTAGATGAAAATAATAGGCTAGTAAAAAAACAAAATTCGTATGAAGTTCTTTGCCAAAGAAAAGATGCTTTGCTATATTTGATAAAATAAATTCACAAAGGGATTATATGAAAATACACTCAAAAAAAATAGCACGTTACTCAATTGCCTTGTTTGTCATTTTTTCTTTAAATTTCATTATACCTAGACTAATGCCTGGAGATCCCATCACAAATCTTTTAGGTGAAGATTATGTCATGACTGAAGAATCATTGCAAGAATTGAGAGAAAAAATGGGACTTGATGAATCCCTTCCAATACAATACCTTAATTACTGGAATGGTGTATTTAGATTTGACTTTGGATATTCTTATCATTTTAAAGGACCAGTGTCTTCTATCATTCTTTCGAGAATGAAGTGGACATTAATGTTACTTATACCTTCAATATTGTTTAGTGCAATACTGGGCTCTTTAATGGGTTCGTTATCCGGACAAAAATCTTCTTCAAATTCTTTTAAAGCGCTTACATTAATAGAATTGGCTTTCTATTCAACACCTACTTTTTTCTTATCACTCATATTTTTGTATATATTTTCCTTTAAATTAGGATTATTTCCGATTAAAGGATTTTATTACTCTGGCGGCATCTTTGATATATTACACCACTTTTTCCTTCCAATAAGTATAATGACTATATTTCTTACTTCAAGAAATTACATGATTATGAGAGGTAGTGTAATTCAAGAAAAATCTAAACTATATGTAGTTTACGCAAAAGCAAAAGGATTGTCTGATAGGCAAGTTTTATTTAAACATATTTTTAAGAATGCATCTTTACCGCTTTTAACTCTACTTGCCCTTGATTTTGGATTCATTTTAAGCGGTGCATTGTTTATTGAGATAATTTTCTCAATGAATGGGATGGGGAATCTTATTTATGAAGCGTTACTTTCAAGGGATTATCCAGTTCTATATGGTTCTTTTATGATTATTAGCATAATGGCAGTTTTAGCGAATGCTTTTGTTGATTTTTTGTATGGCATAATTGATCCAAGGATAAGTGATTCTATATGACTCACCATATAGAAGAGCTTAAGAAGCTTGCAATTTCTAAGCTCAATCTTAATTCAATTGGCATTATAATTTTCTTACTTTTCCTTTTGATAGCTATTGCGGCAGGAATAATTTCACCTTATAATCCTTGGCAAAGATTTGAGCCATATACCCGGCCCAACAGTTCTCATTTTCTAGGAACAAATGATATGGGTAATGACATTCTATCTGAATTGCTATTTGGGGCGAGAGTAAGTTTAATAGTTGGATTTGGTGCATCTATAATTGCTACTATATTAGGTGTAACTGTTGGAATTGTATCTGGTTATTATCGCGGTATGATGGATGAGATTCTTATGGCCATTACAGACATATACTTAATGATCCCAAGAATACCGCTTATAATAATCCTTGCAGCATTAATGAGGCCAAACTTTTGGTTAATAATGTTACTAATAGGATTTTTGTGGTGGCCTACAACGGCAAGAGTTGTAAGATCTTCAACTATGCAAATAAGAGATACCTCTTTTATTTTGAGTGCAAAATCTTTAGGTTTTAGCGATAAACATATCATTTTATCTGAGATTTTACCAAATATAAATCATGTTATTATCCCAAAGTTTATGTTGACTATAGCATCTGCAATGTTTTCGGAGGCATCAATATCCTTTTTAGGACTAGGCGATCCTACTATGAAGAGTTGGGGCATGATGCTTAACTTTGCATTTATGAAGGGGGGCCTTATCAACGAAATGTGGTGGTGGTATTTACCACCCGGATTGTGTATCGTTGCAGTTGTTTTTTCGCTTATGTTAATAGGATTCTCACTTGAGGAGAAAGAGAACATAATGTTGGGGCTTGAGTGATAAGATGGAAATACTAGAGATTCAAGATTTAAATGTTAAATTCACTACCCCAATTGGAGAAGTTTATGCAGTAAACAATGCTTCATTTACTCTAAATACTAATGAAACTCTTGCTTTGGTTGGTGAAACAGGATGCGGTAAATCAGTCATTGCAAATACTATAATGAGACTATTGCCTCAAAATGCAGAGATCTCTGGAAATATATTTTATAAAGGAAATAATTTATTAAAAATATCTGATCGTGAAATGGAAAAAACAAGACAGCAAGAAATAGCCATAATATTCCAAAATCCTACTTTGTCATTAAATCCTTTATATAAAATTGGTGATCAGATTTCAGAACCTTTATTTGTACACAAAAAAATAAGTAAAAAGGAAGCGTTCAATAAAACAACAAAACTGCTAAAAACAATGGGATTTCAAAACCCTTCAAAATCTTATGAAATGTATCCACACCAACTATCGGGTGGCATGAATCAAAGGGTCATTCTTTCTATTTCTTTGACATTAAATCCTTCGATCATTATTGCAGATGAACCAACAAAGGGTCTTGATAATGAACTTGTTAAGGATATAGTTGAGGAATTTAAAACTGTAAATAAAATTAATAACTCTTCTCTTCTTCTAATAACCCACGATCTATCCCTTGCAAGAGAATTATCTGATAGAATTATTATTATGTATTCAGGAGATATAGTTGAAATTACGAAAACAGAGTCTTTTTTTAAAAATCCTCTTCACCCATACTCAAAGATTCTTTTAAACAGTTTACCTGAAAGAGGCTTTAATCCTCCAAAAGGCAATTCTCCCTCCATGGTTAATATACCAAAGGGCTGTAAATTTCATCCAAGGTGTCCACATAAAAAGAAAATATGCAGTGAAAAAATTCCTCCCATTTATTCTATTGATGGAGGGAATGTGAGGTGTTACTTATTTCAGTAATCGTTGATTGTGTTTCAAAATCCTATTCTTCAGGATTATTTTCTAAAAGATATGATAAAATTCTTTCAGATATATCTTTAGAAATTACAAAGAGAAAAACAGTTGGACTAATTGGCCCTTCTGGAGTAGGAAAAACAACTCTTGCAAAAATAATTATGGGATTGGAAAATCCGACTTCGGGTAAAATTTTAATAGATGGAACTGATATATGGAATGCTCCTTCAGAGGAGAGGGATACCTCCTTGAAAAAAATTAAAATGGTTTTCCAAGACTCTCAAGGTTCTTTAAATCCAAAAAAAACTATAAAGCAGTCTCTTTATGATACAGTAAATCTTATGGGATTGGACGCATCTACAAGAGAATCTTTGGTACTTGAATTACTTGATAGAGTAGGACTTTCTTCCGATATTTTTTGTAGGTATCCACACCAAATTTCTGGTGGGCAAAATCAAAGAGTGGCTCTTGCTAGAATATTGTTAGTAAAACCAGAATATGTTATTTTGGATGAACCGACTTCGGCTCTTGACATTGCAGTCCAGGCCCAGATACTTGAACTTTTGAATAATCTACAAAAAGAAAATAATTTTGGATATCTTTTGATATCACATAATATACCTTTAATTGATTTTATGTCCGATGAGATAGTCGTTTTAGATAAGGGATCAATTATTTTCCGAGGGGAAACGAAAGAATTCACTGAGTTCAACTCTTTAAAAAATAAAAATAGTTTTAAAGTTTAAAATTAGTCATAGCCACCATATATTCTATTTTTTATTAGAGAAACTTATATACGGATTAAAAACTAATTAATTGAGAGTGAGAGTATGGAAAGAGAGGTGTGGAATAGTAAAATAGGTTTCTTGTTGGCTGCCACAGGTTCTGCTATGGGATTAGGAAACATCTGGCGTTTTCCCTACATTACAGGAGCAAATGGTGGTGCAGCTTTTGTTTTAGTATATTTTATTATAATATTTTTTATAGGGGTACCAGTAATGCTAGCAGAATTTGCAGTCGGCAGATCTTCAAAACTTAATACAGTAGGCGCCTTTAAAAAACTTAAAGGAGGGAAATGGCCACTTGTAGGGTGGATAGGTATCGTTGCAGGATTTATTATTTTATCCTACTACTCTGTAATTGCTGGATGGACAATTAAGTACTTCATAAGTTCATTTACAGGATTGATTTCGCCCAACGTGGATACAACTACGTACTTTAATCAATTCATTTCAAATGGATTACAAAATATTTTCTTTCAAGCTATTTTTATTTTAGTTACCATTTATGTTGTTTACTTAGGTGTTGAAAAAGGAATTGAAACTTGGTCTAAAATTTTAATGCCGATACTTATTTTGATTCTTATGTTATTAGTCATTCGAGGAGTGTCATTACCCGGCGCACCAGACGGAATTAGATTTTACTTAAATCCTAACTTTTCAGAAGTAACTGGAGGAACTATTTTGGCAGCTTTAGGCCAAGCATTTTTTTCACTTTCCTTAGGCATGGGCGCAATGATTACTTATGGGAGTTATATACCAAAAGAAATATCATTGCCTAAATCTGCATTTATCATTACCTTTCTTGATATGTTACTTGCACTTTTAGCAGGATTTGTAATATTCCCTACAGCTTTTACCTTTGGAATTGAGCCTGGAGCCGGAACAGGACTTATCTTTATTACTTTACCTTCAATATTTGCGCTAATGCCTTTGGGATATATTTGGTCTGCTTTATTTTTTTTATTACTGTTCATTGCTGCACTTACCTCAGCCATAGGATTACTAGAAGTATCTGTGGCCTATGTGAAAGATGAAAGAAAATGGTCGAGAAAAAAAGCAGCGTTAGTTTTAGGAACTATGGCTTTTATTTTAGGGATTCCTTCGGCTTTGTCAAACGGAGCAATCTCTCTTAATTTATTTGAGATGTCATTCTTAGATGCAATGGATTATTTGTCCTCTAATATACTTCTTCCACTTGGAGGAATATTTGTAACTTTGTTTGTAGGATGGATTATTAAGGATACAGCCCTCAAGGAGATAAATATAGAAGGAAAATTCAAATTGGAAAAGCATTGGATATGGATATGCAGAACTATCGCACCAATTTCAATATTCTTAATATTTTTAGCAGGAATAGGGATTTTATAACGTTTTAATGTATAAATTTCAATACACAAGATATTAACAGAAGTTTATGTTAATTTATCTAATGTGGAGTACATGACTGATTGCATTAATTATCCATTTAAAAAAGAAAATAGGGACACGGGTATTATACCTACTTTAGGCCCACATAGACACGGTACCTTTGGAAAAGCATTTATAAGATAGTTGCAATGCTTGTTCGTGATAAATTGTATTTCCCAATAATTCTTAACACAAATAAGGAAATCCTAATAATAGGGGGAGGTAATGTAGCATTAAGAAAAACAAAAAAACTTCTTGAATTTACAGAAAACATTAGAGTTGTATCCTCAGAATTCCATAATGACTTTGAGAATTTAAACGTCAAAAAAATAAAAATGGAAGTTAGCGAAAACAATTTTAGAGATTTATTGACTGATGAAGTTAGCTTCGTGATAATGTCACTAAATAATAAAGAGCTCAATAGAAGATTATCTAACATTTGTAAAAATTATAGGATTCTTGTAAACGTTGTTGATGATAAAGATTTATCAGATATTATTTTCCCTGCAATTATTGAAAAAGAGAACTTGTTACTGGCAATATCCACCAAAGGAGAGTGCCCTTATTACTCCAAAAGACTTAAAGAAGAACTCATTGAATTTATTAGTAGTAAGGGCAGAGAAGCAAAATTATTAATTGATGCTAGAAAAAATAATAATTCCATGGAAAGAACATATGAAAAAATAAAAAGAGGATTATAGATGTTCTTATTAAATTTTAGGATTACTTATCAAAATGCACCAGAACATGTCAGGGAAAAATTTTCCTTCTCAAAAAAGCAAAGAAACAGTCTTATGAAGCAAATATGCTGTGAAACTAGTTCAAAAGGATGTGTTATCCTAAATACATGCAATAGAACGGAAATATATGCCGTTGCAGATCGGGGAGAATCTATAGAAAGTATTATTCTTCTCTTAAAAAAAATTAGTCCAGATGTTGAGAACTACTTAGAAGTATCAAGTGGAGATGAAGCAATAAGGCATTTATTTAGAGTTGCATCTGGCTTGGAATCCCTTATTATTGGAGAAAATCAAATATTAGCTCAAGTGAAAAATAATTATTTTGAATGCAAGAATGAATGTTTAACCGGTTCGCTATTAGATATCATTTTCAATCAAGCCATAAGAGTTGGAAAACTTGTAAGAACTAGTACAGATATATCTAAAGGCGGAGTTTCAATTGGAAGTGCTGCAGTCAAGCTAGCAGAAAAAATATTCGGTTCTTTAGTAGATAAAAAAATATTGATTGTTGGAGCTGGGGAGATGAGCTGCCTTATTGCAAAATCATTATCCTCAAAGGGTGTTGAAGGTATTTATGTTTCAAATAGAAATTATGAGACCGCAAAAAATATAGCGAATACTATTGGAGGTCAGGCATTAAAATTTGATTATTTGATGGACCATATCAAAGTTTCGGATTTAGTAATTACTGCAACTTCCGCCCCTCACACCATTATTCACACTAAAGATATTAAAGAAATAATCAAGGAACGAAAAAAGGACTTAGTTATTATTGATATCGCGATACCAAAAGATGTAGATCAATCAGTAGGGGATATTGATGGAGTATACCTTTACAACATCGATTCTCTTTCAGAAATAGCAAAAGAAAACATGGAACTAAGGAGAGAGGAATCGGAAAAGGCTTCAATAATAGTTGAAGAAGAGATAAAAAAACTTGAGAATAATCTTAGGGGAATGTATGTAGAGCCCTATATTGCCGACGTGTGGTTAAAAGCAGAAAATATTCGAAAGACGGAGCTTGATAGAGCTTTAAAAATGCTTAATCTAGATAATGAAAAAGAAATAATGATTATAGATGATTTAACAAGAGCAATTGTTTCTAAAGTCCTTCATAAACCAGTCAAAGATTTAAGAGAAAAAGTTTACAATAACTTGGAGGCGGTAGAATATATCCAGAAGTCAGATTGAGAAGATTAAGAAAAAATGAGAAACTTAGGGAATTGCTTAGAGAACATAATGTAACTTCAAAAGATTTGATATATCCTATTTTTGTTCATGAAAAAAATAAAGTAGAAGAAATACAATCTATGCCTGGTCAATTTAGGTATCCTATTCCTGAACTAGTGGAGATAGCTAAAAAAGCAGAAGATCTTGGAATACCTGGCATCTTACTATTTGGCATGCCAGAAAAAAAAGATGAAGTAGGTAGCGAAGCATATAACGAAAATGGAGTTGTACAAAAAGCAATAAGAACTATAAAAGAGAATACTAATCTTTTAGTAATTACGGATATCTGTCTTTGTCAGTATACTTCACACGGGCATTGTGGAGTAATTTGCGATGGTATTGTCAAAAATGAGGATACATTGAAATTATTGTCGAAAATTGCACTTTCTCACGCAAAAGCAGGTGCGGATGTAGTTGCTCCTTCAGATATGATGGATGGCAGGGTAAGTGCTATCAGGAGTGAATTAGATAAGAACTCTTTTGAAGATATCCTAATTATGTCTTATGCTGCAAAGTTCTTATCTTCCTTTTATGGACCGTTTAGAGAAGCTGCACATTCTGCCCCCACATTTGGAGATAGAAGGACTTATCAAATGAATCCTGCAAATGCACTAGAAGCTTTGAGAGAAGTTCAGCTTGATATACAAGAAGGCGCAGATATAGTTATGGTGAAACCTGCTCTAGCTTATCTTGATGTTATATTTAGGGTAAAAGAAAAATTTGAAATGCCTACTGCAGCGTATAACGTTAGTGGAGAATATTCAATGGTGAAAGCTGCATCCAAAATGGGTTGGATAGACGAAAAAAAAGTAATTGATGAATTACTTTTAGCTATAAAACGTGCGGGAGCAGATTTTATTATATCCTATTTTGCATTGGACTACGCATCATTATGAATAGCTTTGAAATTTATACTATTTTGAAAGATCATTTTGGGGGAGTTGGCAGTTGGTGGCCTAAGGATAGTCCCTTTGAAGTGGTGATTGGAGCAATATTAACTCAGCAATCAACATGGACCAATGTGGAAAAAGCAATAAAAAATCTCAAAGAAGAAAAAATTTTAACCCCAAGAGATATATCATACGTGCCTCTAAATAAATTAAAGTATTTGATCAAACCAAGTGGATTCTTTAATCAAAAAGCAGAAAGATTAAAAGGAATATCCGAATATTTATTAAGAAATTATAATGGCGATATAAGTTTACTATTATCTAAAGATAAAGTGGAACTTAGAGAAGAGCTTTTAAAATTAAAAGGTGTAGGAAAAGAAACTGCAGATAGCATTATTCTTTATGCTGCAGAGAAAAATGAATTTGTCGTTGATGCTTATACCAAAAGATTATACTCTAGATTAGGAAACGTTGAAGAGAAAATTGAATATGATGATTTGAAAAAGTATATTACAACAGAAATTCCTGAAGAATTAACAATATATCAAGAATTTCATGGGCTTATAGTTTTATTAGGAAAAAATCTATGTAAAAAAAAGAATCCAAAGTGTATAAATTGTCCGTTGGCCTCAAAATGCAGTTTCAACTTAAAATTATGATTAGCTATTTTTTAAAAAATTTTTTATATATACTTTTTGCACTTTCAGAAAATCTTTTTGCTTCATCTACCCTTCCAATTGAATCGTACATCTCAGCTAAATTTAATAATGCTAATGCAACATCTGGACTTGAAGTGCCAAATGTTTTTTCCAATACTAAAAGTCCCTTTATAAAATAAAGTTCCGCTTCTTTGTATCTTTCCCTTGCCCTATATAAACCAGCAACATTATTCAAATAGGTTACTAAGGACGGATGCATTTTTCCTAAAGTATTTTCAGATATTTCAATAGCCGCTTTGAAGTACTGTTCTGCATCTTCATATTGCCCCATTCCTTCTTTAACCAATGCAATATTATTATATGTCATTGCATTATAGTGATGATTTTGACCATATACCTTCTCATCGATTTTAAGTACTTCTCTATAAAGTTTTTCAGCTTCAACATAACTTCCTTTAAGATAATAAATTCCCGCTATATTGTTTATTGCTGTGGCAATGTCTGGATGATCTGGGCCATAAGTTGTTTTCCATATTTCAAAAGATTTTTTATACAACTTTAATGCTTCATCATATTGGCCTTTAATTTTAATTACTTCTGCAAGATTGTTAAAAGTTGATCCAATGTCTGATCTTTTATTATTTTTTGTTTTTTCAAATATCTTAATAGCTTTCTTATAAAGAGATTCTGATTCTTCGTACTTCTTCTCTAAGCGATAAAGATCAGCTAAATTATTATAACTTCTAGCAATTTCAACATGATTTTCTCCAAAGAATTTTCGCTTAATCTCTAAAGACTTTTCGTACAATGATTCAGCTTCCTTATATTTGCCCCTAGATACGTAAATACCTGCAAGATTATTCAAAGAGGTAGCAATGTTTGAATTATCTGAGTCAAATTGATTTTTCCATATTTTTAATGATTCAATTAACAGGCATTCTGCCTCTTCAAATTTTCCTTGAGCGTCATATATCAATGAAAGATTGTTCATTGAAATAGCAATTTTATTGCTATCCTCACCATATACTTTTTTTGCAATGTTAATTGAAAGTTTTGCAAGCTCCAATGCCTCATTGTACTTACCTTCATTATAACATATGATTGCTTTATGTGTGGCGTTATCCCAGAGTGCATCAAAAGAACCATATTGATTTTTGGAAATCACTTAATTACCTCAATTATACAAATAAATTCAACATGATTTATATTTTTCTATTGTATCTTTTAATTCATCAAATCTAATGGGTTTTCTTAAAACCTCTTTTGCTCCGGCTTCTAAAGCCTTAGAACCAATAGTGGAGCCATATGCTGTTATAGCAATAATCTTTGCTTTAGGGTCAAATTGTAAAATCTCTTTAATTGCATCAATACCACTTTTATTTGGGAGCTTTAGATCCATAAGAACTACATCTGGATTATATTCCTTATAAAATGAAACTGCCGTTTCTCCATCTGAAGCTGTGAGCAGTGTGTCCTCTTGCAAAAACTCTTGATAGAAATCGGATAAATCCTTATAATCCTCAACTATTAAGATTTTAGGCATAAAATCACGTTATTATCAAAATTCCAATTATGTTTTTGTTTTCTATATAAAAATCTTATTGCAAAAAACGATAGTTTTTTAATTGATCTTTAACTACTCGAATTGAAAATTATCATTCAACAAAACCTTTAAAAGCTACTAAAACTAGATTAAGTAACACATATAATCAATTAAGTAACACGACATATATTTGAGGTGTAATAAATGAAAGGTGCAATATTAGTTGGACATGGAAGTAGGCTAAGTTATAACAAGGAGCTTCTAATAAAACTTTCAGAAATTTTTAAAGAATATTTCGATGGAAAAATAATTGAAATTGGATTCATGGAAATGAATACCCCTAAAATAATGGATGCTGTAAGGAGTGCAGTTAAGAGGGGTGCTGATGAACTTTACATAGTTCCAGTATTCCTTGCTAAGGGCGTCCATACAACAGAAGATATCCCCAATGAAGTTGGTGGATTCCAAAACGGCAAAAGTACTATTGATGTAGATGGAAAGAAAGTTAAATTAGTATACTGTGAACCGATTGGTCCTGATAGGAGAATAGCTGAAATACTTTGGGACAGAGTGCAGGAAAAATACTAATGAACAAATACATTGTGCTTGATATAAATCATGGGGGAAACTATCTAGCTACAATTTTAAAGAATTGTGGTCACGAAGTACTTGTCTATGACATATATAAGAAAGGGGGAGAAATTAGACGGGAACTGGAAAATAACAATATTAAAGTATTTGATTCTTTAGATGGGGTAGACTATACAGAATACATAGTAACATACCCCATACACTGCCCAGATTTTTTTCTTTCTTCTTTTTCTAAAAATGAGAAACTAACTCACCATGAATTAATTAAATATCACTTTAAAAATAGAAAAAATGTTATTGAAATAACGGGATCAAAAGGGAAAACTACCACTGCGCATTTATTGGCATTTCTTCTATCATTTGAAGAGGACATATTGTTAAACTCCTCAGCAGGATTTGAAAAGTTTCAAAAAGGTATCCCAGATAAAATTTTCTCAAATAATTCCATATCTGCCGGGTACACAGCGAAACTATTATCTGAATATTATAATGAGCACTTGATTCTAGAGGAAAGTTTAGGTGTGTGTGGTATATCCGATATATCTATTTTAACAAGTACATGCCCTATTTACCCAATTAAAGGAGGGAAATCCACATCTCTTGAAGCTAAAAAGCAGCTTTTTGAATTATCAGATAGGGCAATAATAATTGATTCAAAAGATAAAATTGCAAACGAACTCGCAAACAATTATAACAAAGAAACATTCCGAATTTGGGAGGATATTAAAATCGATTTGCCAGACCATTTAGAAATCGGAAATGATATTAATTCTACTATTTATTCTGAAAACTTAGAGATTAAATCAAAACTACATGGAAGCTATATAGCAGTAGGTTATTTGAATCCCATTTTATTTAGTATTATGGCATTAAAAATACTCAATAAAATTTCGCTAATTAAATCTAATTATCTTAATGATTTTAAAGGGGTCCACAATAGATTATCTGTTATAAAAGAAACTAATCACACAAAAATTATTGATAAATCTGGAGGTTTTTCTGAAGATAGTTTGCGATACACTTTATCTCTTTTAAAGAAGAATTATGATATGTTCTATAAGAACATTAATTTAATTATTGATCTAACTAATACATCTCATTGCCAAAGAATAGATATATATTCTTTAGACAAGGTAGTCGGAGAATTTAGTAACGTTATTGATAATGCATTTTTAATAGGTGATTATGATTTTGAAACCTTTAAATACCTAAGAAACAGTGCTGAACTTAATATACATAATGGGGATCTTTTAATAGAGTGTGGTAAGTGATAGTATGAATATTTTAACTCCTAGGCCTAATCCGATTGTTGCAGCTTTGTATACTTTAAGGGATCTTGATGTTGATGTCGCAGTATTGCATGGCCCCTCAGGCTGTGGATTTCGAGCTGCAAGACTACTTGAAGAAGATGGAATGAAAGTGGTTACAACCTCAATGTCTGAAGAAGATTTAATTTTTGGTGCAAGTGATAAACTAATTGAAGTGTTAAAAGAAGTTGATGATCTCTTTTCACCTAATCTGATAGGTGTAGTTGGATCATGTGTTAGCATGATAATTGGTGAAAATGTTAAAAAAGCTATAATCGATTCAGGATTAAGTGATAAAGCTTTTTTTATAGAAATTCATGGCTGTATGGGGGCAAATACGAGAGGTGCAATAGAGACCTTAAAAGCTGCAAGAGATTTTGGCCTAATAGATGAAAGGGAGTTCAAAAGACAGGAAAAGATGCTCCTTCTTGCTACAGAAGTTGAGTTAAATAGGGGTATGGCAAAATTAAAATATACAAGACCTTCGAGAGGGGCAGATCTCAAAACTGTTGCAGAATATATCATTAATCAACTTAAAGAAAATAAAAAAATTGCCGTCATTTTAAACGCAAAAAAAGAAACTGCATATCTTTTTGCGGACATACCTCTAGCAATAAATCTCGCTTCTAAAAAATATGGGGGTTCAGTTATTAACATAGCTAATCTTTCTACAGACATTGGATTGTCACGAATCAGGAGATATGCAAAAGACATTATCAATGATTTTGAATCTAATGGAATTTCAATCGATTATATTTCAGGCGGAGTTGACGAATATCCAATATCAGGAAAAAAAGCAATAGAATATCTAGAAAATAAAGAATTCGATCTCCTTGTTGCAGTAGGGATACCCCAAGCATTGCCAACTATAAAAAAAGACTCCATTGCAGTAACAAATGGTCCAAGGGAAGTCCATCCTTTAGAAGATGCTGGATATAAATATGTGACAGTTGAAATAGCTTCGCACTCGACAGTAATGGGCACAAGAGAAATTGTTCTCAGCGAACTTGGCGAAGTAATAAGAAATATTGCGGGGATTTGATGAAACAAATTGCCATATATGGAAAAGGTGGGATAGGGAAGTCATCGATATCTTCAAATCTTTCTGTTAATTTGGCTTCAAATGGACTTGAAGTTTTACTTGTTGGATGTGATCCAAAGAGTGATAGTGCAATTAATCTATTTGGGGGGAGAAGGATAGATACTGTACTAGATCTCTATAAAAAAGGTGTTACAGATCCAGACAAACTTGTTTTTGAAGGATTTAACGGAGTAAAGGCAGTAGAAGTTGGAGGCCCTGCGGCGGGAGTTGGATGTGCAGGCAGAGGTATATTAGTTGCTTTAAAAACACTCAACAAAGACTATTATCTTGAGAAAGGATTTGATGTTGTTATTTACGATGTTCCAGGGGATGTTGTTTGTGGAGGATTTGCAGGCCCGGCTAGGGAAGGATATGCGGATGAAATATATATAGTTACAAGTGGGGAATATCTTTCAATTTATGCAGCAAACAATATTGTTAAAGGATTATTTAACTTAAATGTAAAGTTAGGTGGAATAATAGGAAATATGAGAGGTATAACAAACGAAGTGGAGAAGATTGAACTCTATGCTAAAGAGATTGATTCAAGTTTGATAGGTGCAATCGAGAGAAATCATAAAATACATGAAAGTGAAATTGAAGGCAAAACGGTTCTTGAAAAATATCCAAATGACCCACTTAATCTGAAATTTAAGGACATTGGATCAAAAATACTGCAAAATAAAAAGGCTAAAGTTCCGACCCCAACAGTAGATGAGAAAATAAGGTCTATACTTGGAGGGGTTTATTGAATATCCCTAGGGTCGTAATTGCTGGAACTGCCTCTGGAGTGGGTAAAACTTCAATTTCTTGCGGGATAATGAAGGCCCTATCTAAAAAGAATAATGTTGCCCCATTTAAAGTCGGCCCTGACTTTATTGATCCCATTTATCATAGATTTGCAACGAATAACTTCTCAAGAAATTTGGATACTTTTTTTATGGAGAAAGATGCATTAATTGAAAATTTTTCCAGAGGGGCATCAAAAAAAGATATTGCAATTATAGAAGGGGTCAGGGGCCTCTATGAAGGAATCGACCCTATAGGGGAAATAGGGTCAACTTCACATGTTTCTAAATTGTTGGATTCCCCAGTTATCCTAGTCATGAATGCCCGTTCATTGACGAAAAGTGCTGCAGCCTATATTAAGGGATTTCAAACTCTAGACCCTGATGTTAAAATAAGGGGCGTCATTCTAAATCAGGTTAGAGACGATACCCACCTTAAAAAACTACAAAAGGCAATTAAAGCTTTTACCGATATTGAAATTATTGGAAGCATTGAAAGAGGCGCAATATCTTTAACCTCAAGAAATCTCGGACTTGCACCTTTAATTGGAAAAGAAGACAGAGAAGAAATAATGAAAGATCTTGGAGAGCAGATTAATGCTTCCCTTGATATTGATAAAATAAAAGAGATTGCCAAGGAAGCAACAGACTTGGAAAAAAGGGAAGGATTCTTATTTCAAGTTAATCATGAGCTAAAAAATAATGGCATCACTGTAGGTATCCCTTTTGATAAGGCATTTAGCTTTTACTATAGAGAAAATATCGAGGCTTTGGAAGAAAACGGTGCAAAAATTATATACTTTAAACCTACTGAAGGTGATGATTTGCCCGAGGCAGACTGTTATTATATTGGCGGGGGTTACCCTGAAATTTACGCAGAAATAGTTTCAAATAATATTGATTTTTTAAATAATTTAAAATCTGCTTCTAGAGAGTATAAACCAATATATGGAGAATGTGGCGGTCTAATGGTATTATCTAGGTATATAGAAGTTGAAAATACGAAATATCCTATGACAGGCATATTTGATGAGGGCACTGCAATGAAAAAAAGTAAGCAAGGTTTAAGCTATGTTATTGCTCAACCCACAGAGAAACATTTTTTTCTAAAGGATATAGTTAAGGGCCATGAGTTTCATTATTCTAAAATTGAGCCTTCACCTCAAAAAAAAGATTTTGCCTACAAGATTCTTAGGGGAAAAGGCATTAGTAACGGGATGGACGGTTTAATAAAAAATAAAACTATTGGGTCTTATCTGCACATACACATTGGTGGGGCACCTTCTTGGGCATCTTCATTCTTAGAAAATGTATACTAATACTTACATTTCAAAGCCAGGGGGCATCATTGGCATTTTACCTTTCATTCCCCTAAGCTGTCTTTTGTTCATACCCTTTAGGAACTTCTTAATCATTGAATACTGATTTAATAATTCTTTTACTTCGCCCTGATTGGTACCAGAACCCCTTGATATCCTCTTTATACGTTCGTGATTAATCAACTTAGGATTCCTTTTTTCCTGCATAGTCATTGAATCCATAATTATTCTAAATTTTGTAAGTTTTTCTTCTCCAACTTCAACCATATCTGTTGGTAGATTTGATCCCATTCCTGGTATCATTGACAATACTTGTTTCAATGGTCCCATTTTGCTTACCATCTCCAACTGATTATACATGTCATAAAGATCAAATTTACCTGAAAGTATCTTATCTTTGTCTAGTTTAGAAAATTCTTCAGCCTTTGAAGCTTCCTTAACTTTTTCTAATAGAGTTTCAAGATCTCCAAGCCCTAATAAACGTGAGACAAATCTTTTTGGATCAAATGGTTCTATAGAATCGATTTTTTCCCCAGTTCCTATAAATTTTATAGGTGCGCCTGTAGCAGCTGCAGCAGATAGTGCCCCTCCTCCTTTTGCTGAACCATCAAGTTTTGTAACTATAATGGATCCAACTTTAGTTGCGTTTGCAAATCCTTCGGCTTGAACGAAGGCCTGCTGGCCAATTGTGCCATCAATAACGAGTGTGACTTCATCAGGATTAATAGTACTTGATATTTTTTCCATTTCTTCTATTAATCCCTTTTCCTCCCTATGTCTTCCTGCAGTGTCAACAAGAATTATATCTGATACCTTTTCTTTAAAGTACTTTACCCCTTCTTTTGCTAGCTTTATGCTATCTTTCTCATTAGGATCACCAAATACCGGTATGTTATTCTCAGAACAAAATTGTTTCAATTGCTCAAAAGCTCCAGGTCTCCACGTATCTGCCCCAACGACACCTACTTTAAATCCTCTTTTTTGATAGAATCTGGCAAGTTTTCCAGTAGTTGTGGTCTTACCACTTCCTTGGATGCCTACCATTAAAATTACTTTTCCTTTTTTATCGGGAAGATATTCTTTCTTACTGTCAGAGCCCATAAATTTTGAAAGCTCTTCATAAACTATTTTTATAATATGTTCCTTCCTTGATACTCCTTTTGGTAATTTTTCATCCATTGCCCGCGATTCAATGCTTTTTGACAATTCAAAAACAAGTTTTACATTCACATCAGAGAGCAAAAGTGCTTTTTGAATATCTTTGATAAGTTCTTTTATCAGAGATTCGTCAACTACGCCTGCTTTTGTCAATTTTCTCAATGCACCACTCAAAGCACCTGAAAGAGAATCTAAGACCATAAAATCACTAACTAAAAAAACTGATTTTCTTATAAAAAACTAATGGTTAATTTTCTTTTTTAAAGTAACCACAAACGTTCTACCAATAGGTTCTCGTCTAATTACCTCTTTTTTCTCAAGATTTGTGAGAATTTTAGTAATTTTAGCTTTAGAAAAACCCGTCAGATTAGATAATCTTTTTTGTTTTATTGTTCCACCTTCGTTCCTTAATATGTTACAAATAATTCTTTCATCTTCCGATAGGAGTGAAGATGGGATTTTTAATTCAGATTCTTTATTCTTGAAAGTTTTATTAAAAATCAGTATTCCCGATACTACCAATAATATTGAAAAAATGATGAAGGGAATAAAAATATTAAAATTAAAATCATTATTTTCTACAAGTGAGTTGTATTTTACTCTAAACATTGTCGGCGTCTTGGGTGATTTCATTTCCCATAAAACAATGATTCTTTTTCCATCACTTTGTAGATATGTAGGTTCTGGGATAATTGAAGAGATATCTTCATTATTGATGCCGTGAGCCAGCGGAAGTTTTATTCTGAAAATAAAATTTTTAACATTTGGATAGACTAATTCCCTCATATATATAAAATCTTTTTTCTTTTTCTCTATAGCTTCTGAGAAAGTATAGTATATTTTTATACTGTTTAATTCATTAGCAGTTAATTTAATTGTTTTTCCCTCAGAAAACTCTATCTTTATATCATTATGCATTAACTCTAGATTTTTGTATATTTGTGGAAGATGAAGATCAAAATCTATTTCTTCTTTGGTAAAGAGAATCATATCAATCGTTTCTTTCAATGAAAGGTCTTCCATCAATTCAACATCTATTTTTAAGTATGTTATTTCAACTTGTGTATCTGCAAAGACGAAAATGTTGGAAAAAGAGAACATTAAAAAAAAGAGGATTGATGCCATGAAAGAAAATTTACTGAGTACTTTTCTTTGTTTTACCATATCATTACCTAGGATAAGACTGAACATTAAATTTAATCGATTATCAATTTACAAAAATATATATTTTTTTATATAAAATTATATATAAGGTTTTAGATAAATTCAATCTTAGGATTCAATTAAAAAACTCGACAATTATTTCATATCAACGTTTTTAGAACCGGCCATATTTATAAATAATTATTTAACAAAGACCGGTTCTTTATTTTTTTATAGAGCAATCATTGTTGAAGTCATTTGAACCCCATCAATATTTCTAATTTTTTCAGTAAGGAAAGGGTCAAGATCTTTTAACTGTTCTACGTTAACTTTAACAACAATATCATATTCACCATATACAATATATGCTTCTTCAACTTCTTTCATACTTTTTAAACTCTCTAAAATACTCTTTTCTTTTCCTGCATCCCCTACGATAAGGGCAAAAGCAACAACCATTATATCACCCATATCAATTATGAATTTTATATATTTAAAACTTCGTATTTTGAAATCCTATAATTCTTTTGTCGCTAATTTATTTAAAACTTCGAATAAATGATGTACGAATGCTATCCAAATAATTTTTAAACTAAAATCAATCATTTTATTTATGAAAATATTGGCTGCTTGTATACTTTTTCTAATTGTGATTTTTCCAATCTCTTGTGAACTTAGCACCCTTATTATCCCGTTAAATGATAGTGACATTCCTAAAGAGATAAAGCCTTTAATTAAAGAAGGTTACAGAATATATTTTCAAGATTTTGAAGAAAATCTAATTGAATTCATTTGTTACGATGATAGCTCAGCTTCCCTCCTTTTGGAGGAATTCATAAATTCAAGGGGAGGGTACAAACTTCAAGAGTATAGTCCGTATTCTTACAAGAATATGGGCGGTTATTATTTTACTACTACTTGGGGCACAGGATACATTCTAAAAGACAACAACAGGGTATATGTTTTTAATTCTCCTTCGAACAATATTAAAAATCTTAATACTTTAATAGAAAATAAGTTTGGAAAGATATACCCGTACCACTTTCTAATTTTACTATTAATCCCAATAGGAGTAGTTTTCTATATACTGTTTAAATGAGATCTTCAACTTTTTCTGATATTTCTTTTATCTCTTCAGTTTTCATTCCATAAAGCTTAATTGCCTCAATTACAAAACCATTTTCTTTTACTCTGTCGTATCTGGGACATTTAGTAAACAATGATTTTCCACTTTTAGGTCGTATTATCCGATTTAAACGTTCAAGTAATTTATTTGGATTTTCATATTTTACAAAGATAGATAACGATTTGGAGTCTCTATAAGGTATGTTAAGAGAGGATTGGTAAAAAATTTTTACTATGTCTCTTATTTCATTTAGCTTTGTATTTGAATTTTCAACTTCAGTGTAAAGCTTTTCATAATAGCTTGTAGGTAGGTGAGAAAATGATAGAACTTTTTCAGATTCTTTAAGATTTATTTCTGTAGAAATTCCAACAAATCCGCCATACCCACACTCTAGAATTTTTGGACTTCCAGTTGAGCAATATATTATGTCTGCCCATCCAAAGTCTTTATCAGGGAATGTTCCAGATATATCTTCAATTGATACAATCCCCATTCTATTTGTTTCTTGACATATTAATTTTGAGGGATTCGATCTCATATATCCAGAAAGAGATGTAAATAAAAAAGCATCTATATCTTTATTAAATTTAGGAATTATGATCCCCTTTTCGGTAGGAAATTCGACGTACTTTTTTTTTAGAAGATTTGGTATTTCAATAAATCCTTTAAAACCACCCTGATCAGGTATTCCAATCTTAGAGAAATTGGAATCAAATAAGATGGAAAAAAGTCCAAACGTAGCAGAGTTAACAAAAAATAATCTATAGTCTCGATTAAGAGACTGAGATATTCTTTTCTTTGTAGTTAGAATAATCTCCTCCATATTTTTTCCACCAATTTTTTACAGTAAAGTTATCGGGTCTTAAAAATTCGTTATTTTCTATCGAAATATCGGAGATGACGTCAATTCTTAGCGCTTTGATACATTTTTCTGCAGTATCATATCCCACCAGATATCTTTTTTCTGCAACAACGACCCCCAACGGATTAATCCTTGAAGTCCTAGATACTTTGTCGTCAAGATCAAAGTAAGACAATAAAACAGATTTTCTTTTTTTCGATGCCTCAAGTAGATCTCTTGTAATATTTGGCCGAATATCTATACTTCTTTCAAATCCTTCTTCTCTAAAGAAATATTCTGTATCTTCTTTCTTTAAACCAGTTAGGTATCCTTCTTTAATTGACTTAATTTCAGATTTTAAATCAATATTCTCAGTAGATTTCTCTAGAAACGATTCTTTCTTTTCATCATAGCCTTCGATATGTATTTGGATAAATATTCCATTCTTTTCTAAGATTTCCCTTATTTTAGGTATATTTTCTTCTTTAATTAAAATAATATTTGGTTCAATTGATTGTTCAATATAACTACTTATCCTCTTGTTTATTTCTAAAAATAATGGAACGTCATTCACTACAATAAACGTTCCTTTGAAAGTCCTAACTTTGCCATATTTAGAAGCCCAGTCCCTCAGTTGGTATATGACATTTTGAGGTATATCGTTTGAGGAGTATTTTTTTAAAAAATAAATTATTTTATCAAGAGAAAATCCAGATTCAATCCCTTTCATTATAGTTTCCGAGGTTATTTGATACAAACTTACCATATCTGCTTTTTGTATATCCGCAAATCTATTTAAGTCAAAAAGTGCGATCTTATCAATTTCTTCTGACAGGACGGATATTTCAAAGTTTGGCGTCATAAAAAGAATCTTTTTCGGTTTTACTCCACAGCTCTTATCAAGATATATTATGGGTTCTTTAGATGCTTTTCTTTCTGATGTTAAAAGCTCCTTACCGAATTCAGTAAGTGAAAAAGAAATCATCTTCCCCTCAATAAATCCTCCGTCCACAATACCAAGCCATAATAAATAGTCAGAAATAACTTTTTCAAAGAATTTATCATCAAAATATATCCAACGATTTTCATCTTTTTCATCAAATAACTTATTTTGTAATTTTTTAATGAAGGACTTAATGAAGATATTCTCCCCAACTTCGACCTTTTTTATGGCATCAAGAACGATCCTAATGTTAAGCTCATTTACCCTGCTTATGAAAATCTCCTTTCTTTTAAATCCTTCAATGCTTTCCAAACCAAAGAATATGTACTTAAAAAACAGTCTAATCAGATCTTCATCAGTAATTGGCAAAATCTCATTAATTTTATCTGTAAGAATGTATTGGTCGCTTGATATCTTGATTAATCCAAAATCAAGAGCAAGGCTTTCTATGAATTGAGATCTGGCTTCGTTTTTAATGTGTAGTTTTTCTATGAATCGCTCTTGATCTTTTTTAGATATCTCTTTTTTTGCAGTAAGTTTTAACTCCTCCTTTGCAATAAATGATAAAAAAATTATTAAGTCGGATATAAGTAAATTTTTGTCTTTTCTAATGTGTAAATTATCAAAAGAGATATCTTCTGGCACCTTCTTGAAAATATTGATTAATTTTTCCCTTAAATTTGGATTGACAACATATGTTTTAATTATCCCCTCCACGCCTTCTAAAACCAACAGATCTGTTTCAAGAGTTTTAATAACTTCTTCAAATGTCCAGAAGCTGTATTTTTCTATAAAAATATTTTGGGCATCCTGCTGCTTTTTAACTCCTCCAGCCATAAGCAAGATGCCTAAAAATTCTTTTTCCTTGAGCGATAATGAATTAAAAACAGATTCAATAATATTTTCATTTTCCATAGCTATTTTTAGAGAGTCAATGATTTTCTCTCTAGGCGTCGTAATATCAATTCCCCAAACCTTAAGAGTGTTTTCTATCTGTTTACTAGACAAATCTTTTATTTTTTCCCAATCGTCCAATAACTCACCTATCAATTGATTCTGTAAGCTTATCAAATTTAAATACTTTATATGGGCATGAAGATTGGCATCTTAAACAAGCTTCACCGTTACATCTTTCAGACAATATTCTTATTTTGAAATTCCCTTCTTTTAATGCTTCTACCTTTAAAGCTCTTTCGGGGCACACCCTTTCACACTTCCCACAACCCTGACAATTTTCAAATTCTGCAACTAATTCAACGCCAATATGATCAATTACCTTTAATTCTTGGCCTATATCTGGGATATCCCTTTTAACAATCTTATTGACCTCCAAATCTCCCTTTACAGAAGGTAAAGTCTGAATATTTTTTAAGACAAGCATTTCATTGTATTTTTCAAAAGACATTCCTTGCTCCCAATACGCAAGCTCTTGTACATATACGTCAGTAAATATTTTTGATGTTGCAAACATAATATGTTTGCTTCTAATCTTATTTGCAAGTTTTTGTAATTCCTCTAATGTATAGTTTTCAACTAGAATATCGTAAGCTAAGAGTAGTGAAGTATTCCCAACTTGATACACTTTTTGTATTGTGGGTGGAATGAGTCCTATCTTTCTTGACTTTATAGCATCGACATAAGTACCAGATGCCCCACACATATACATAGTTTTAACGTCTTCTAGATTTATCCCTGCTTCTTGGGCTAGAGTAAGATGACCGGCTCTGATGGCGCCAATTGCCTTTCCAGCTTCTTTGAGGTCCTCTTCGGTGAAATAAATATTTTCGTCAAGCCGTAATCTTCTAGTTTTTGTATAGATGTAAGGAAGTTCAATTACCCCAGTCTCAAGGCCTGCATAGATTACAGATACTACCCCGGTACCAGTTATGCCTCTTACTTCAACATTTGATAATCTCTTTCCCCTAAAATCTTCCTTCCATAGATCTAAAACTCTAACGCTCTGCGGTAGCATATTATCATCAAGTACTAAGGTATGCCATCCAAATTCAAGGACAATGTCAGAAATTGCTCCTGGAGATGCAAGCATTCCACAAGATATCTCTTGACCTTCAAGTGCGGGCCCTGAAGCAGCCGAGCCAGTAAATATTTTATCCCCTACCTTCAATGCCATTTCTGCATTTGTTCCATAATCTGTAACCAAGGATATTTCCTTATTATCTAGAAAATTACTTTTCAGCATCATCGCAAGGGCATCTGCACCAATTTCGTGTTTTATTGCAGGAGGGATTAAAATATCCGCGTTGATTTCTTTAATTCCTAAATCTTTTGAAGAAATCACCTTAGCATTTCTTGATTGAATTTTTATTTTATTGGCTTCAAGATATTTGGGATCTGCATAAGCTAAATCTTTGATACTTATACCTTCAAATAATGAGAGTTGAATAGGATTGCCGCAAATGGCAATCCTTTCAATAGTATCACGGTCTATTTTCATTTGGTCTAAAATTCTTTCAAATGCATCAACCATTAGCTTATGTGCTATTTCTTCGCCGACCCTGATAGCAAAATTAAGATGATCCATTACATTAGCACCAGGCAATGGGTGTCTTAATGTAATTGCAGTTCTCAATACTTTTTTAGTTTTCAAATCGACAAGTTGAACTCTAAATCCACTTGTGCCTATATCAAATGCAATACCCATTGGCATATTACTCACCTGAATAATAATAATTCAAATCCTATGAGTAGGATATTCCTTTTTTAATCTTTCGGAATAAATTATACCACAAAATCAATTTTAAAAAATATCAATTCTTAAATAATTTATTAAGAGAAAAAAACAATTTTCAAAAAATGATATCTCTATATTTACTTTAGATTAAATATATATGCATCCTTTAAATTTATTACTAATAAATAATTATATGGTCAAACATTTAATACCGAAAAATATATAAATAGCCTTATCTGATGACAATCGGATAAGGTTATCTGATTTTAAACCTTATCTAATTAATCCAGGAGGAATCTTTTTGGACAAAAAAGAAAGAATATATAAGACATTAAGCCAAATCGTAGGCGATGAAAAATGGGTTTCTAACAGTCCCGTTGATTGTTGGGCTTATTCCTACGATATGACATACAAGAGACCACAGATGCCAAATTATGTTGTTCTCCCAAAAACGCCTGAGGAAATTCAGTCAATTCTCAGACTTGCAAATGCAGAAAAGATGCCAGTTGTACCGTTTACAGCCGGTACAAACATTGGAGGTCTTTGCGTTCCAGAACAAGGCGGTATCTTGATGGATCTTAAGAGAATGGACGAAATTATCGAAATCAATGAAGAAGTAAGATTTGCTGTTATAGAGCCAGGTGTGAGCCAGGCTCAGTTTGCACAAGAACTTTTCAAGAGAGGATACAGATTTGGATGGCCAGTAGGTCCACCATCTGCTTCAGTATTAGCATGTGCAATACACCACGGAATTGGTGGAATGAGTGGCAGATATGGGCTCAATAGTAACCATATTACCGGTATGGAAGTAGTAAGGCCAACTGGAGAAATATTAATGTGTGGATCTCCTGCAATTAGAAGAGATTCATGGCAGAGCTGTATGCCCCTTCCAAGATTTGACGGTCTTTTTACAGGCACCCTTGGAACAACAGGCGTTGTAACAAAGCTTGGAGTCTTTATCCCTCCAGTGCCTGATTATGTACACATAGGGACTTTTGCTGCAGAAAACTTAACTGATATGGAAATGTTCATGAGAACATTCAGTAAATATGAATACGCAGACGACCTTACCGCAATCTCATGGTGGCTAAGCCAAGTACCAATTCCCTATCCTTATGTTGAAAAACCAAAAGGTGCTCCGGAATGGACTGGATACTGTACCTTATACGCATTTACCGAGAAAGAGTTAGAGAATAAGGTAGATGTTTTCAACAAAGTAATAAAAGACCTAGGTAAAAAAGGCAACACCATTAAAGCTACAGATGTTCCCGAAGAATCAAAGAAAGGAAGAACTCAATTACCTTCTCAGATAGTAGGCTCAACAAAGAACTACTGTAAGATGGGTGGAGGAGGAATAGCTTGGCCCGGAACATTTACCCCTTCAAACAGATGGGTAGCTGTTTATAATTTGTGGAAAGAAATTTACACAAAGAAGGCTAAGATTGCATTATCACCATCAACAAGAGTTACAATGTACCGTGGATGTCACTATGGTATGTTAAGGCTCATGACACCATTCCCAAGAGACAGACCTGAAGAAGAAGCAAACGCTGCATGGTGTATCAGAGAAGCTGCAAAAGTTTTAATTGATGCTGGAGGTATCCCATATAAACCCCCAACAGACTTTGCAAGAGAAATTAACAAGAGAGCAGATCCAGGATGGATAGACCTTATCTGTGATATTAAAGACATGCTTGATCCAAACGGAATCATGAATCCAGGTAAATGGGGCGTAAGGTGATACAAATGGCAGATAACTTCAAAGACCTTAAGTGGTATTCTCAGTTTTTTAGAAAATGCTCTAAATGTGGAACATGTAAGTCAGCATATTCTTACGGACCTCCACCAACAAATGCATCAATATGTCCACAAGGAGATTACTTTAAACTTGACTCTTACTATGGGTCAAGAGCCAAGTCATTCCTTGGACAAGCAATTTTAGAAAACAGAGTCGATTTAACAGATCCAGCTGTACAAGAAGATATGCAAAAAGCAGTTTTCTCATGTACGGTATGTGGTGGATGTCAGACACAATGTCAACTTGACTACAAACCATGGATAATTGACTACATTGAAGAGATGAGACACAATTTAGTTAACAGAGGAATTGGTCCAACAAAAGCAGAAAAAATATATCAAGATAAGGTAATAAAGGACCACAACCCATATGGAGAAACACACTCTTCAAGATTTAACTGGTTAAAGGATGTAAGAGACTTAAAGACAGACGGTAACACAGTTTACTTCGCAGGATGTACTGCATCATATAGAAGAACTGAAATTGCCAAATCAACAGCTAGCGTTTTGACAAAACTTGGTGAAGACTGGGGAGTAATGGGAGAGAACGAATACTGCTGTGGTTCGCCACTTCTAAGAGCAGGTCTAAGAGAAGAGCCACAGAAACTTGCTGAACACAATGTTGATTACCTAAACGACCATGGATTTAAGACAATTGTTACTGCTTGTGCCGGATGTTACAAAGTTCTTGCAAAAGAATATGAAAAATGGTGGGGCTTAAAGCTTAAAGCAAAGGTCTTACACACAGCAGAATATCTTGAAGAAAAAATGAAAAAAGGTGAACTAAAGCTAAGCAATGTACCTGCAACAGTTACATACCATGATCCATGTCACATGGGACGACACATGAATCACTATGAAGTCGATATGGATGGAAAGAAGCAATGGAAGGGTTCATACATTCAAATCGATAAGCCAGGTCTTTATGAAACACCAAGAAATGTTCTTAAAGCCATACCAGGCATACAATTTAAAGAAATGTACAGAAACAGAGACAATTCCTACTGCTGTGGTGCTGGTGGAGGTATCAAAGCTTCTTACCCAGATGTAGCTCTTGAGACTGCAAAAACTAGAATTAAAGAAGCAGAAGGCCTTGATAGCGTACAGAAAATGGTAACACCATGTCCATTTTGTGTTACAAATCTTGGTGACGCTTCAAGAGCACTTGGTTCTAAAGTAGAAGTAGTTGACCTTATCCAATTAGTCGACCAAGCTCTAAAGAAATAAATTAATAATATTTTATTTTTTATTTAAATTTTTTATTAGAGGATTTTTTATGAAACCTGAACATTTTGAATTTAAAGCAAATAAGATTGATGTTTTTTCAGACATTTATTCAACTAAATTTTTGGGTAACTATGCGAATTTTGAATTAGAATTAAGAGACGAGGGAGGAAATTTGATTAAGGAAGGAGAGCTACATGTACAAGTACTTTCTGAATTATTTGTACCCCTCATAGTAAAAAGATACAATCCATTTGAAGGCAAGTTATCCTTAACAATAGGCAATGATCACATAGGTTTGTGTGAAGCTTTTTTCTTAATCCGATTTAAATCTGAAAAGATAATAGACGTTGGGAAGTCCAAAATGGATATAGACTTTACTGAAGATATTTAAAAGAAAAAAATTTATTTTTTTAATTAAATTTTGTCTAATGCTGATTTTAGATCGTTAATAAGATCTTGGTAGTTCTCTATTCCAACAGATAATCTTATCATATTATCCGTTATTTCTGCATCTTTTAAGGTATTTTCATCAACTTCTGAATGTGTCATTGCTTTTGGATGTTCGATTAAGGATTCTGTGCCTCCAAGGCTAACAGCTAATTTACATAGTTTGATATTGTTCAAAAATTTGAATGCTTCTTTTTTCCCTCCTTTTATATAGAAAGACATCAATGATCCCGGGCCCTTGCACTGCTTTTTATATATTCTATACTGTTCACTCTTCTTATCGTATAACTCTGGATAAATTACCCTATCCACCTTAGGGTGCTTTGATAAAAACTCAGCTATTTTTTTTGCATTTTCCATCTGTCTTTGCATTCTGATATGGACAGTTTCCAAAGATCTTGCCATAAGCCAAGAATCAAATGGATTCCCGTTTGTTCCGATCATTCCTCTAATTCCCTTAATCTTAGAGATGTCTTCCTCTGAACCGAGTACAGCTCCGGCTATAACATCGGAATGGCCCCCAATAAACTTAGTTGCAGAATAAAGAACTATATCTACTTTTTGTTCCAAAGGAGATTGGAAGATAGGGCCCATAAAAGTATTGTCAACAAAAACTTTAGCGTTTATTCCTTCTTTTATTAATTTGTCTCTTATTTTTACTATAGCTCCAAGATCAACCATAACATTATTGGGATTTGCAGGAGTTTCAATGTATAAAATAACAGATTTCCCTTCCAACTTTCCTTTATACGAATTAATCATTGATTCCATCAATTTTGGTGATTCTGAACCTGCATTTACATGTAAGGTAGAAACGCCCATTTTTTCAAAGAATTCTTTAAAAAGAAATTCTGTTCCACCATATAAAGGATTTGTATAAAATATATAATCTCCGTTCTTTACAAAAGCTAGCAAAGTTGAAGTAATTGCAGCCATGCCTGAACAAAACACTGCTGCTGACTTAGCACCTTCCAACAATGAAAGTCTTTCCTCAACAATATCAAAATTTGGATTTGAGAATCTTGAGTATACGAAACCGCCGTCTCCTTTATCAAGTCCTAGTGCAACTCTAATAAAAGATTCTCCTTCTTCAGCACTTTTGAACTTATAAGTGCTTGTTAAAAATATGGGAGGTTTAACTGCCCCATTATATTTCAACGGGTCATAACCTTTGCTAATAACGATTGTATCTTTTTCCATCATATCACCTCAATATATTCCAAATATTTATAAAGAACATTATAAAAGTATCTTTTATGAAGTCAATCGGAAGGATTCTTCATTCAATTGGTCCGCTTTTTATCTTAAGATCAAAAAAAGTTAAAATTAGAGATATTGGAGTCGAAGCATACGTTGGCGACAAAAAAGTTGGCAAAATAATAGAGTTATTCGGTCCGATTGAAAATCCCTATATTAAAATAGTTGCTACAAGAGGGATAAAAAATAGAAATAGTTTTGTTGGAAAGGATGTGTCAATTAGATAATTTTTGAGGTCTTCCATGAATAATATCTCAAAAACTCTGTTAGTAATATTCTTGCTTGTATCCACATTTTCAAACTTTAGCCCCACCTTGGGGCAGAGTGATGGGTATGCAATTGAGATCTTACCTTCATTTTCTATAGCGACGCAAGAAGACATACCACGCATTATAGAGCTTGCATCAAAAAATAATGTTAATACCATCTATTTGCATGTAAAGAGAGGGACTGGAACAAATCCTTCACCAGGAGTAGTATTTTATAACAGCAAAATAGCACCCACATTCTATAATTTTGACGTACTCTCTGCAACGATAGAAGAGGCTCATAAAAAAAGCATTAAAGTTTATGCAATAATTCCAGTATTTTATGATATCATCGCTGCTAATAAAGGCTATGCGTCAGTCGGACCACAATCAGAAGGTTGGGTGTGCCCAAGAACAGGCTTTAGTTATGAAAAAAGTATAATTGATGAGATAATAAATGGATACAAAGTAGACGGTATAGTTTTAGAGTATTTTGGATATGCAAACAATCTGAATTGTCAATGTCCTGATTGTCTTAATGAATTTTCAAAAAGATATGGCGTGTCGGCTACAAGATTAAATTTAGAAATAGAAAAGCAGAATGATTCTGAGCTATGGATTAAATGGAATGTATTTAGATCGGAAGAACTTACTAGGTATCTAAATAAACTTTCACAAGATATCCGAACCAATAGAAAAATTAAATTGGGGATTATTATTCCGCCCACTACATATAGAGATTATTTTGAGAATACCGATTTTGGAATTGACGTAAGAAAAATAGGAAACTATGTAGACTTTATAATATTTAGGCGCCAAGGTTTACCGTTAGAGTATGTTTCAGATGCAACAAATGGCTACAGTCTTCAGTATGACGGAGACATATATGTTACTGTTGAGAATAAGGACATAGGCCTTTTAAATTTAGTTTATTCAGGTGCCGATTATACTAAGGGGATTATCTATTTTCAAAGAGAGCCATGGACAGCACAGAGTTTTTCAAGAATCAATAAATCAAGGGCGGAATCTACTAACATCTGGGCAGTTCGAGTTGATTCCAGAGAATATTTCAATCTTGATCTTGATCAGCTTATTCCCATTTGGAAGAAATGTAATATTAACACAGTGATAATTAGTGCGGGGAGACCATATTGGATTAACTTTAGATGGCCGGGGCATGATAAGGAATATAGTAACATAGTCCAATTATCAAATGGCGATCCTTTAGAGAAAACGATAGATAAATTGAAACAAGAAGGATTTAAAGTTGTAGTTAGTTTTAGTTTGAATAGCCCTGAATACATACAGGCTAATCCTAGTTTTGCAGCGCTTGATTATGTATTTTCTAGAAGCACTTCAAAAGTTTCGATGATCGAGATCACTCAAGGCAATTATGGCAAATACTATATAGATACTGTTGAATACATAATAAAAACCTATGATGTAGATGCTATTCTAGTTACCAATGGGGACTTTTACGAGTATAGTTATGATTCTAAATCTGAAGCAGAGTATCTTAAATATATGAACTCCAGGGGAATTCTAATTTATGAATGGCCCAAAAAAAATCTAATCGTTAACATTGACGATGGCACAATTACAAATTGGCAAAATCATGAAATGGAAAAATTTTATTCAGCACTCAAGAATAGAATAGTTAATTATGAAGTTGAGTTATGGGTATCTGCCAAGACCGATGAAAAAGATCCAAATAATTTCTCAAGAAAGTATGGTCAAGATCTTAACATGTTGAGTAACTATGCAACAAGGTGTGTAGTTACAGCTCCAGTTACAGACGATATAGTTGTAAAAAACAAAAACTTCGCTGACAACTTGCGTGAATTAGGCATATCCTATGTACTAGATGTACCTTTAGTGAAAGGAGTGAGTGCCCCCCTCACAAATGAAGAATACGAGTCAATTGTTCAAAATTCAATAGACGGGGGAACAAAATATGTAACTTTGTCATCTAACTACTTAATTAATGATGAAATGTGGGATTCAATTCTGAAACTATCTCTCTATAAAGAAATAGTTGGGATAGATGATGCTCAATTGACTAATCTTTATAATGAGGGCCATTATGATTTCTTAAAAGAAAAAATTCAAGAAATTAAAAAGATTAAGGGAGAAGAAACAACAAACTTAAGGGCTCAGTCAATTGTTAAAATCCGAAATTTGGATAAATTAATCCAGGATATAGATTCAAAATATACAATGACACAAAATTTGGGGTCAGATAACTCTCTTCTAGCAGAAAAATTACAATTTGGTAAAAGAGAGTATAGCCTTTCAAAAAATTCGTTTATAGAAGGAAGATATAGGGAGGCGCTTGACAAATCAGATAATGCAGAAATAGTGTTGGGACAAGTTAATTATGCGCTTCAAATAGAAATTGATAAAGTTTATTCTTCAAGAATGTTTATTGGATTTACTATAATAATTATATTTGTTATATTCTTATTCCTTATCTACTATTCAAATAAATACTGAAGGATAAGTTTAAATATTAATTATTTTTCATTGATATATCTTTAAAAAATTTTTATGTGATTACTATGGTAAAAAATATTTTTTTTGGACTATCAGAGAAAAAATACAGGTGGGTTCTTTTATTTACTCTTCTCCTTGTATACTTTTTTGTTTATTTCCATAGGGTATCTTCTGCAGTAATTTCGAAAGACTTGTTACATGAATTTGGAGTTTCCGCCTTATCTCTTGGCCTCTTATCTTCAATGTATTTTTATTCGTATTCTCTATTTCAAATACCGGTAGGAATATTTTCGGACACAATCGGTCCAAGAAAAACAATTGCATTTTTAACCATATTTTCAGCTATAGGGTCTTTTTTATTTGGAATGGCATTGAATTTCAATATGGCACTCTTTGCACGACTCGTCATTGGCATTGGCGTTTCAGGGGTATGGATCCCCGCATTAAAATTGTTTTCTGTCTGGTATTCTAAAAGAGAATATGCTACAATTGTTGGGATATTGCTTGCAGTTGGTAACTTAGGCGCTGTTTCTGCATCTTATCCTTTAGCTTTAATTGTAAATGATTTTGGGTGGAGATATGCATTTTATATCATTGGGATAATTTCGATATTTCTAGCTGTTATATCTTGGATTTTCATAAGAGATTCTCCAGAGGCCTACCTCAATAAAAATAAAGAAGTAGAAGGGCCGAAATCAATTTCAAAGAAACAATACCTCTCCCGAGAACATATAAAACTAATCTTTAAAAATAAAGATGTATGGATACTCTCTATTTGGTTGTTTGTCGCTTATGGGGCTTTGTTAGCATATCAAGGTTTATGGGCATATCCTTACTTTAGAGATGTTTATAATCTATCAAAAGCGACATCCGGATTCATACTAATGTTTGTTAGTATTGGAATGCTTTTAGGATCACCATCAATCGGATACTTTTCGGATAAAATAATGAAATGTAGAAAAAAAGTTCTTATACTATGGCTCTCTTTATTTTCATTACCCTGGATTTTGATTTCCTTTTTTACAGCAAGCATAAATATTACTCTTTTGTACATTCTTTCATTTTGGATGGGCTTTTTTGGATGCGGAAATGTTGTAGTATTTGCCATAATAAAAGAGCAATTTCCTCTTGAAATAACTGGTACAGCCCAGAGCATAGTGAATGTTTTTCCATTTGTTGGCGCAGCTATCTTTCAGACATTTTTAGGATATATTTTAGATATTGTAGGGGGATTTGAAGGCGTTTATCCAGTTGAAGCTTATAGCTTGGCATTCAAATTTGTCTTTGCATGTATAATTATAGTGTACATCATGTCTTTTTTCATTAAAGAAACAATGACACACGAATAAATTACATGAGGCGATAACAAATAATCTTGCTTAAAAAAGGCATTAGGATATTTATAATATTTTTTTTAAAAACTTATAAACTGTAATTAACAAATCTAATACTAACATGAGTGATGAGTTATACCTTAAAATAAAGTTCCCTGAAGAGCCTGGCGTATATCTTATGAAAGACTCAAAAGGTAACGTCATTTATGTAGGCAAGGCCAAATCTCTAAAAAAAAGATTGGCATCCTATTTTCAAAAAAACATTCCCGATAGGGTATCGTTTCTCATGAGTCGTGTTGAAGATATAGAGTATATTGCTACTGATACCGAAACAGAGGCACTTTTACTTGAATATAATTTCATAAAAAAATTAAAACCACGCTATAACATTCACTTTAGAGATGATAAAGGATACCCTTATATTAAAATAACTAATGAAAGTTTTCCAAGAATTATTATCTCAAGAAAGATTGAAGAAGATGGGGCACATTATTTTGGCCCTTATTCGGATGTTGGTGCAGCAAGAAAAATGCTAGCACTTGCTAGAAATATATTCAAACTAAGAAGCTGCAAAAAAATGAATAAAATTCCCTGTCTTAACTTTCACATTAATAGGTGTACTGCCCCATGTTCAGATCCAAACTCAAAAGAAGAATACAATAAAAGGGTAGATGAACTATTGATGTTCTTTGAAAATAAGGGGGAAGAGCTAATCTCAAGATTAACTATAGAAATGGATGTTTATTCTAAAGATTTACAATATGAAAAAGCGTTAATAATAAGGGACAAAATAGATGCAATAAGAAAATCTATGGAACAACAAAAAATCTTCCTAGATACACCAATAAATAAAGATGTCATAGGTTACTTTGAAAAGGAATCAATATGTATTTGCATTGCCATAGTAAGAAGAGGTGTCTTAACCGGAACAAAAAATTATATTATTGATGAAGCTTTATTTGAAAAAGAAGAAATTTTATCTTCTTTTCTGAAACAATATTATAAAAATGGTTTTTTACCTAACAAAATTATCTTGCCTTTTGATATTTCAGATAGGGAAGAAATTCAAAGATTTTTATCAAAGGAGGGCAATGATTTAACAATTACTCCGGCATTGACTCAACGTGAAAAAGAAGAGGTCCTCCTTTCCACAAAAAATGCTGAACTTTTTTTAACATCAAAAGAAAAATTACCCTTAGAGGATCTTATGATTTCTCTTGGGCTCGAAGCTCTTCCTAGGAGAATTGAAGGTTATGATATTTCCAACATAGGCCCTGAAATTAAAGTAGGATCCCAAGTTACTTTCATCGATGGAAAGCCTTCAAAGGAAAATTATAGAATTTATAAAATTACGACAGTTTTGGGACAGGATGACGTAGCGTCCCTTAAAGAAATGTTGTCTAGAAGATTTAAACATAGAGAAATACTCCCTGACTTGATATTAATTGATGGAGGTAAGGGACATCTTAATGCAGCATTATCTGTACTGGAATCGATTGGCCTAACTATACCAACCGTTGCTCTTGCAAAACAAGAAGAAGACTTATATTTTAAAGATGGTATAAATCCAGAAATGAATTCACATTCTAAAAATTTACTAATTAGGGTGAGAGATGAAGCACACAGATTTGCCATTAAAAGCATGAGAAACATGAAAAGAAAATCAAGTATGAATTCTCCTTTAGACAGTATACGCGGACTCGGTCCTAAAAGAAAAGCCAAATTGTTCGAAAAGTTTGGAACAATTGAAAAGATTAAGAAAGCTAAAATTGAAGAGATTGATGAAGTTATAAAAAATATATCTCTTTCTGAAGCAATATTTAATTATGTTAAAACATTAAAATAAGGATATTGGTAGGCGAAAGTGGAAACCCATAACAATAAACTATATATATGGTATGCTTTAAATACGGGTATGGATTCTAATTTTGCCGACCTATTAAATGCTGCAAAGGACAAAATATTACATTCTAAAGGCTCTAAAATAAAAATTATTTCTCATATAGATGCAGACGGCATTTCTTCTGCGTCTATTTTATCTCTTGCCTTGGACAGACTAAATATCAATCACGATGTTCATTTTACTTCTCTTGATGGCATCCCTTCTTCTGATTTAGGTGAACTTACGATATTTCTTGACATGGGGAGTGGACAAATTGATTATCTTATGTCAAAATATGAAGACAGAGAGATAATTATCTTAGATCACCACCAAGGAGAATACCCCGAATCAAACTTTTTAGAAGTAAATCCAAATAAATATGGATATAGTGGTTCTGAAGAAGTAAGTGGCTCTGGATTAGCATATCTTTTATCGTTGGAACTTGATTGTAAAAATAAGGATCTATCTTCAATTGCTCTAGTTGGGGCAGTGGGGGATATGCAAAGTTCGTGGGGAGGATTAAAAGGAATAAATAGGGACATTCTTCTTGATAGCATTGAATCTGGTTTAGTTAAAGCCCAAGAAGATTTACTTTTATATGGGCGTTCAACAAGACCGATTTATAAGTCATTACAATTTTTCTCTGATCCACCAATCCCAGGGGTCACTGGAAGTGATTCCAATGCCATGGCCCTGCTTAATAGCTTGGGTATCCCGTGCTATGAGGGAAATTGGAGAACAGTATCTGATCTGACGTGGGATGAGAAGAGACGACTAGCAACAGAAATCATAAGAAAAACAATAATGGCTGTACCACAAGAATATGTTTCTTTTATACCTCAGATGATTATGGGGGAATCTTACTCGCTCATAAACGAGGAAGAGAGAAGTCCATTAAGAGATGCTTCAGAATTTGCAACATGCCTTAATGCCTGTGGAAAGAACGGTAGGCCGGAAGTTGGTTTTTACGTATGCAAGGGAAACAGGGGCATATATTATGATATTTTGCTAGGGCTACTTAGAAAACACAGACAGAATATAGCCAGAAGCATGAGTCTAGTTGAGAGTAGGGGAGTAGTAGTGAAAGAAAAGTTTCAGTATTTTGATGGAAGTGGGATAAACGATACAATTGTAGGGACTGTAGCAAGTTTAGTTCTTGGAAATAGGGATACAGATCCTTTTTTACCTATTGTCGCTTTCACGACATTGCCAAATGACCCAAATGTTTATAAAATCTCTGCACGCTGTTCAAGATTGTTGGTGCTTAAAGGCTTAAATTTAGGGAAAGAAATAAAGAAAAGTGCAGAATCAGTAGGGGGAAAAGGTGGAGGCCACCCGCCTGCATGCGGGGCTTTTGTGCCAATTGAAAAACTAACAGAGTTTTTACACATATTTGAAGAGAATATTGCAAGCTGCATATAAGGTGCTTTTATGAATAATTTTTGTGTTTTTAAACATTTTACTATCCCAGAAGATCGAGTATTTTTCAATCCTTCTGAAGAGTTCTATATTGACTATTTGAAGCCATATTATGTCATTACTAAAGATGGCCAATATCTTTTTGCATCAACTCAAAAAGGTAGGATGCCAGACCAAGTTCATTATATGGTTCCTAAAGATTACAAACTTGGGGTGGGCCAAAAAGGATTTGATATTGAAATTGGAAAAGAAATTTATAAAATAATAATGGACTATTTGAGAGAGGTACCTCAAGTAATTGTGGCCGATGGAATTCAAGGAGAAAATGGATATGAAGTTGGGATAAGATCAGTTGTAAGTGTAAAAGATCCCCATAGTGCATATATCTCCTGGATGGGAAAGATGATGGTATTTCCTCCAAAAGATGGAATAAAACCAAGCTGTTACAATTTCATAATACCAGAAAAACTCCCTGAAAAATATACTAATCAAATAAAAAATGTATGGGCAGAATATAATGAGAACGAGCCATTATCCCTTTATGATTTTACTGAAATAGAAAACGATATCAGGTGTGTTATAAATCTTGGAATTGATTATTTTGGCGGAGCTTTCAAAAAACCTAATTTAACCATGGTTTGGAACAAAGGGGAATCTGAAAATATGATATCCTTCCACGCAGGTCTTGCTGAAAACTCTGTAATAATAGGTCTTAGTGGCACGGGAAAGACCACATTAACAGTCGGGCCAAATTTAGAACAAGATGATGCAATCTTAGGGAAAGTAATTGAAAAAAATGGTAAAGTTGTTGATGTAAAACTAGTTGGACTTGAAGCTGCAAGTTTTGCAAAATCCGAAGGATTATCTGAAAAAAGTCCAGAATATCCGGGTTTAATGAAATCAAGGGAAGGAAACCATGTTGTTTTAGCAATGAATATCGACTGTGAAGGAGTGGATTATGTTAAGAAAGAGCTTAGCGGATATCTTGTAGAAATACCTATATCTAGTGGAAACGTAGGATCTTTACAATGTAAAAGCTATGAAAAAAGTGGAACTACAAACGGTAGATTCATCTTCCTTTTCAGTGATTTAAATCCACATTGGGGCAAGAAGGATAAATATTTAAGAAACTTCATTTTGAGTTTTAAAAGATATGATATTTTTAATCCTATAATTAAAGTTACTAATCCATTGATGGCTGTTGCGTTTGATAGTGCATGTGAAAGTATAATCACTTCAGCTGTGTCAGGTAAAATTCCTGGTACGAGAGTGAGATCTTATTCTGCTACTGACTTTATGGCAAGAGAACAAGCCGAACAGGCAATATTAAAAAAGAAAGTTTTTGCTGATATGGGCCTAGGACAAGGCGGGAAACTTAATTTTTTTGTAATTAACACTGGATTTGTTGGGGAATTTGATCTAAATGGCAACTCAATAGGTGGGGAAAAGATAACTGTTTCTGATTCAAAGACACTGCTTAAACTTTCTACACACGGGCATATTAAAAACTGGATAAAAGATCCTGTCTATGATTACCTGATTCCACTTCCTAAAGAGCTAAGTGAAGTCCATGGAATGAAAAGCTTTGGAGAAAGATTCAATCCGCTTAACTATTACTCTCCTCATGAGTATTTAGAATTTGTTAAGATAGACATTAAAGAAAGAAAAGAATTTCTCTTTAAGATATTTGCATCACAGATGAATTACAAAAATCTGGAAGATGTTATCAGTGTTTGGGATGAAATTATACTGCCTTCTACTAAAGAAATCAAAAAATTTTATGATACATATTATACATGAATACCGAAAAGCTTTAAAATAAATTCATTTATTTTCATGTAGCCCGGCGTGGCCTAGTCTGGTTAGGGCAGTGGACTGTAGATCCACGGACCGCTGGTTCAAATCCGGCCGCCGGGACTCTTTTTGATATTTTCAACTTGATTTTGAAACATGAATAATTTTACAGTTTTAATTTGAATTTTTGGAATCATTATTTCTATAGTTATTGTCTTATTTTACTTCAATAACTACTTCATGAACGTATTAAAACGTCTCACTTCTTTAAGATTAAATAAGGAAAATTACAGTATTAGTTTTAAGGCCGTATCAAATGCCACTTCAAGCACTTATATAACGACAGTTGCTTATTCTGAGAAAGAGGCATTCAGTACAATATCACTTAAACTTATTGTTTCCCAAACTCTATTTTTTCCCTAACTTTAGAATTAATGATCTAATTATCTTTATGTCCAATAACTAAGATTAGAAATATTTATATTAAGCCATCATTTATTTAGTATATGTTTTCTCTAGAGTTACGCTGGAGGATCTTGATTATACTGTCAGTTTCAGCTATCCTTTCTTTTTCACTATGGTTTAGTGCAAATGCTGTTATACCCCAATTAACGGATTACTTTAGTCTAACAAACTCTGAAAAAAGTTTACTAAGTATTATAGTCACCATAGGATTTATAGTGGGCGCTCTTACATATGCCATTCTGAATTTACCGGATGTATTTAAAACTAATAATGTATTTGCAGCATCAGCAGCATTCGGAGGCACTATAAGCTTTATTATAGCATTTTTCACTGAATCTTTTTCCACATTACTCCTACTTAGATTTTTCACTGGATTTTTTTTGGCAGGAGTATATCCTACTGGGATGAAGCTAGCATCTTCATGGTTTCAAAAGAAACGTGGATTTGCAGTTGGATGTATGGGTGCATCACTTGCATTAGGTTCTGGAATGCCATATCTTTTTAATTTAACCGGTATTCCTGAATGGAGAGTTTTAATTAGCTTTTCCGGTATTGCTTCTTTAATTAGCGCAGTATTAGTTTTTGTGTTTGTGAAAGAAGGGCCCTATACAGCAGGGACAATAAAATTTAAACTAGAAAACCTAAAAGATATATTAAAAAATAAAGAATTAAAATTAGTTAACTATGGATATTTTGGACATATGTGGGAACTGTATGCAATGTGGGCATGGATTCCAATATTTTTGAGAGAATCATATATCAAGTCAGGCGTAAATGAAACTTCAACATTATTTTTTTCCTTTATCACTTTTTTGATATTCTTATTTGGCGCTTTGACAACTTTATTTGGGGGTATTTTTGCAGATAAAATTGGTAAAGCTCAATTTAATATCTTAATGCTTTCCATAAGTGGGATATGTTCTTTATTAATAGGTTTTACTTATGGAACTAATAATACTGCAATGATTATCATTGCTTTAGTATGGGGGATGTCTGCAGTTGCTGATAGCCCTCAATATTCAGGTATGGCTACCGAAGTGGGTGATAAAAAATATATGGGCACTGCAGTAACAATACAGCTTGCCATAGGATTTTTGATTTCCATCATTTCTATTAAACTCATTCCACTAGTAGTTGATTTAATTAGTTGGAGGTACGCATTTTCAATTTTATTTCTGGGACCGATACTGGGAATTATTTCACTTAGCAAATTTAAATTTCTAAAGAACAACAAATGAGGCGGATAATAAGGTGTTTTATTTAGAAATACTTTTATAGTGGGCATAGATTATTGTTTACAATGGAAGAAATTTTTACAAATGTTTTCATTGAGGGGGACAATCTTTATACAAAAAATCTCATTAGAGGAGAGAGAGTATACGGCGAAAAATTAATTGACTTCAAGGGAAAGGAACTAAGAGAATGGAATCCAAGAAGGTCAAAACTCGCTGCTGCTATAATGAAAGGATATAGAAATTTACCTTTTAAAAAAGATTCAAAAATGCTCTATCTTGGTGCAGCAACTGGAACAACAGTTTCTCATATTTCAGATATTATTGAAAATGGGAAAATATTCTCTATTGAACTGTCTGAAAGAAATATGAGGCAATTTCTTAATATAAGCGAAGTTAGAGATAACATATACCCAATTTTAGAAGATGCTTCAAGCCCTCACCTTTATTCAGGTTTAGTGGAACTAGTTGATTTCATTTACCAAGATGTTGCCCAAAAACATCAACATGAAATATTGATTAAAAATTCAGTTTATCTAAAAAAAGGAGGAATGGCTTTTTATTGTGTAAAAGCGAGAAGTATCGATTCAAGTAAGGATCCAGAAGAAATATTTAAAGAAGAAATAAAGCAACTAGAAAAAAGATTTAATATTGTTGATACCATTAATCTTTCGCCATTTGAAAAAGATCATATTTTAATAATTGCAACTTTAAGGTGATTTAATTGGAAAAAGTAAAACTTAGATTAAAACTGTTAGTCTCTTATTTAGATAATGGAGACGTGAAAAAAGCAAAGGAAAATTATCTTCAGATCGCTGAACATCTGGGTGACGCTGAATTTAATAAAGGCTACTCAAAAGCAATAAATGGCATTGTGACATCAATAGAGAAAAATGATAGGGATTCTATTATTTATAAAATTGTTTCAAAAGAAATTGACAAAAGAGATCTAAAAAAATTACTACTTGAATCTACTAAAAAAACATCAGACATCTTTAGGACTGAAGAAGAAAGGGGATTTGAAACTGCTTGGGTGGATGTTCTATCAATTTATGTTGAAAAAGCAGGAGCTTAAAATTTAATTAAGAGCAGTTTTGCTTTTTCTTCAATATAGTATATCTTTTTTAATAGATTATTCTTTTCCTCTTTATCGTTATCACTTCTGAAGTTAGTCCTTTCAAGTTCTGTCCTAAGTTTTGATAATTTTAATACTTCTTTAAAGCTGTCTTTTTTATCAAGTTTTTCTGAAAGAAGTCTGTATTCAATAGACTGGAGATTATCTTTAAATCTATTTAGTGCAATAGCGTCCTCTCTTTTTCTTTCGTCATAAAAATTTTGTTGGAATGTATCCAAATCAGAATAAATTTCCTGAAATTTTTCAGATATACCTTTACCCTCTTTTGTTAAACGTATGAACCTTATCCTGCCTTCTTTATAGGATTCCACAAGTCCAAAGCTCTCAAGCTCCTTTAATATATTAAAAACATGTGGATACATAGAGTCAACTTCTTCAGCTATAACTTTTGGATATCTAGGTTTTTCATCTTCAAGCATGCTAAGTAAAATTTCAACAGTTTTTCTATTGAAAAAAAGCTCCTTCAGATCTTCCATAAAGAACAATAATTCTCTTACCTTAAATTAATTTCCTTTGTTATTTTAAAATAAAAAGTCATTTGAGTAGCAAGATATTTAAATCCATCCCTAAAAATAGACTACAGATAAGATGAGTCTTATAGATAAAAAAGGACCACATATTTGTATTAATTGCGACAATCTTATACAAAAAGATGATGAAAAAGAAATAGGTATATGCTCAATTGCAGCTTCGACAAAAATATTTTTTAAAAAATATCGCCAAAAATGTGACGAAAGATCAGCACTCACAGGGGAGCTTTGGATATACATTGACGGTGAAGACTGGGGTTAATATCGTAAATATTAAAGCCATACCTTAAAACTAAGTTAACTCAGAGAATTTAATTTCATTCTAAAGAAAAATTTCTATATAAATAGTTCGATAATGTCATAATTAATTTTATTTCCATATTAGAACTATATTGCTATTTGAATGTTGTTTTATGTTATTTTTAACTGCATTCAACTTAAATTTTAAATCTTAACAATTTCCTCATCACAAAAAAGTAGCCGGGGGCGGATTCGAACCACCGTTTCAAGGTCCAGAGCCTCGAAGGATTGACCACTACCCCACCCGGCTGTTAGATTCAAAAATTAATCCCGATTAATAAGTTTTTCTGTTTGATTCATATATTCCATACTTTCTTTTTCTAAAATACGTCTAGCGGTGAAATCAGTAAAAAGTTCGTTGAATCTTCGTTTTAAGGCCCTTATGACATAATCATCATATATCATCTCACTGTTTGTTTCAATATTATAAAGAATAAGGTAATCTGGAGGAAAAGGATTTGAATTTATTTTAGATTCTCCATTTAATGCAGATACAATATCTTTTTCACTTATATTCCCTTTGGCATAATCTACGACAGATCCCACAATACGTCTAATCATCTGCCATAGAAATCCATTTCCGATAAACTCTAATACGTAGACTGACTCTTCTTTTCTGTAACGCGTTTCAATAGTTCTTTTTGTTTCGTTAGTTCCATTATATTTAGAAAACGAAAAGAAGTCATGATTTCCGTTAAAAAAAGAAAGCCCTTTGGAGATAAGTCCCTCATCATAGTTTTTATCAAATAGATAATATCTATAAGTTTTAGTTAGAGGGAATTTAAGATCGTTATTTGTTTTTCCATATATCCAAATGTCTTTTAGCAAATGGCTCAATTTTTTTATGTTAATGCTTTCCTGGACTTCGAGTTTTAGTATATTTGAAAGCGCAGATACACCTTTGTCAGTTCTAGAAATAAATCTATAACTTACTACTTCAATGCCTTCATTTTCAAGAGCTTTTAGTATATCCCCTTCAACAGTCCTAACATCGGGTTGGTACTGGGATCCATGAAACTCTTTGCCATTATAAGCAACTTTAAGGTAAACCATTAAATATAAGTTTTATAAAAATTTAAAAGTGTTTTTATAGAATTTCAACAATAAAGTTTTTGTCTTTTATGACATTTACCTTCTTTCCTTTTTTGAAGAATTCACGTTCAATTCTTTCAATATAGTCTTTGCTGAGATCAAATCCTTCAACTGTAATTTGTCCCATTTCTTCAAGCTTTGAGAGATTATCCTTTAACAATATCTTTACTTTTTGGACATCCTTTCCGAACTTTGGCCCTATTACATCATATCGTGGGATCACATCAAGTATCTTTTCCTCAATATTAGGCTTACCTTCTTTTAGAGATAAGTTAGCGATGTTCATAGAATAAGATATGTCTTCTTTGATATCTTCTATATTATTTTCGGTATATACTATAGCGCTGCTTATGGGTGCATTAAGTGGCATTTTAAGCTCTGATTTATATCTCCTTATTGCAACTGTTATATCTTTCAATATTTCTCCATTATTAAATGCCTCTTTGTCGTAGAAACTGAATGAGGGGTATTCTGTCAGATGAATGCTGTTTATTTTTTCTTCATTGAAGATTTCATTGTAAATTTCTTCACTAATATGGGGGGCATACGGAGAAATTAATCCTATTAAATTCCTGAGCAGAGTTTTCAGAGTAAATGCTGCTTCATCTTTTTTAATATTGTTATATAATCTATACTTAACCATCTCAATGTAATTATCTGCGACTTCATGCCAAATAAAGGTCCTTATTTCTTTAAGAACTACGGCAAAGCTATAATCATCAAGTTCCTTTCTTGCAAGCTTAGTTAGATCAGCTAGCTTAGATAGAATCCATTTGTCAGATGTTTTTAATGAATCAAAGGAAACATTACTGGTATTTGCGTCTGCTATGTTCATTTCAATAAATCTTGAAACATTCCACAGTTTAGTTAAAAATCTATTTCCATGTTCTATTTCTTTCCAAGTAAATGGGAAATCTTCTCCCTTCGAAGCAAGAAGTGCCCACTGCCTTAATGCATCTGCACAATATTTACTAAGAGGCTCATCAGGTTCAATAACATTTCCAAGGGACTTGCTCATCTTTCTTCCGTCAGGACCTGCAACCATTCCATGAATTATAGTTTCTTTCCAAGGATTTATTCCAGTGATAAGATTGCATCTGAACAACGTGTAGAAAAGCCATGTTCTGATTATTTCATAGCCTTGTGGCCTTATAGTTGAAGGGTAAGTCTTATTAAAAAAACTCTCATCAACATTATATTTTGAAATAGCTAAAGGGGTAGCTGAAGAATCTACCCAACAATCACAAACATCAGATTCCCCTATAAATTGAGTTGAGCCACATTTACATTTTTCTTTTGGCATGTCGAATCTCGGGTCAACAGGCAACATATCTTCTTTAGCTGGCATTAGTTCCCCACATTTCTTACATTTCCAGAAAGGGATTGGCGTTCCAAAGACCCTCTGTCTTGATATAATCCAATCCCAATCCATTGAATCTGTCCAGTCATAGAATCTGTTATACATATATTCTGGATTCCAAGATATATTTTTTCCAATTTCTATGAGATGATCCTTATAATCTTTAACATTAATAAAATACTGTTCCATGGGTAAAAGCTCAATTGGGGATTTACAAGAACCTCTTTCTACATGAAGCAGCACCCTATGCTTAATTTTTTCTTCTTTTATGAGGAGGCCTAGGGAATTAAGCTCGGAAACTATCCTTTTCCTTGCTTCCTTTATCGGAAGATTCACATAATCTTTGCCTGCATTAAGTTTCCCGTCTTCCGTTATGGAGGTAATAACCTTAAGATCATACTTTTTTTGCCATAGTATGTCCTGTTCATCTCCATAGGTACAGCAATATACTATGCCCGTTCCGAAAGACATGTCAACTTCTTCATCAGATAATATTGGCACACTTCTATCAAATATGGGGAGCGTAACATTTTTACCCCTAAATTTTAGATATCTGGGGTCTTTTGGATTAAAGAACACCCCAACACAAGAAGGCATTAGCTCAGGCCTAGTTGTAGCTATTTCGACATGTTCGCTTTCGCCTTCCACTGGGAGTTTAAGGTAGTAAAGTTTTCCTTCCTTTTCTTCATATCCTACTTCGGCCTTAGCTAGAGCCGTCATACACTTTGGACACCAGAGAATTGGATGTTTTTCTCTGAACAAATAACCCTTATTATAAAAATCAATTAATGTTTTTTGAATAAGTTTAATGTACTCTGGCTGCATTGTAAGGTACATCCTTGACCAATCTGGAAAATAACCGATGTCAGTCATCTGCTTTCTCATCTTGTCAACACAGTATGCAGTCCATTCTTTACATTTTTTGATAAAAGCCTCTTTGTCATATTTAGATATTTTGAATTCATGTTCAACTTTCAATTCTGTTGGAAGACCATGACAGTCAAAACCCTGAGGACAATAAACATTAAATCCTCGCATTCTTTTGTACCTCTGGATAAAATCGATCCATGTGAAATCCATCACATGCCCCATATGAAGTGAACCTGATGTGAATGGCGGAGGTGTATCGAGGATGTATACTTCACCTTCTTTATCTGGATTGAATTTGAATATCTCCTGTTCAAGCCAATAACTTTGCCACTTCTTTTCAATCTTTTTACCGTCGTAATCTTTATCCAACATTATTTCACCTTCTCTTGGTAGCTAAGTTGTCCATTCATATAAATCTTTAATCCCTCATCAGCAATAAGTGTTTTAATGCCCGTACTTTCTTGTATGTAGCGTCTTTCTTCGTCAGCGCCTTTAATATGCATCTTGTAGCCAATATGGGTTATGACTGCAACTTCAGGATTTACCCTTTTCACAATATTCTTCGCATCTTCTGTTGAAAGATGAAATGGTATTTTGTCACCATTTGGTCTTGTGACGTTTAGTATCATTATTCTAGATCCTAAATACTGTTCTTCTATACCCTTGAAATATTCAGTGTCGGAGGTATAGGAAATAGCACCAGAATCCGTGTAGATTTTGAATCCAATCGCAAATGGATCAGAATGTTTTGTCTTTAAAGCCTGAATCTTCTGCCCCTTAATGTCAAGACTATCTCCGGCGGAAAGAGACGATACTAATTTTAAATTTTTTCTATAGTAAGGGAATATTATCGAAGCAAACTCACCTCTTCCTTCGATGACACTCATGCTTCCAATAACGTATCCATCTTTCTTTAACATCCCTCCAGTCATACTTTCAACCATTATTGGCACATCATTGAAATGATCGGTATGACAGTGGGAAATAAGAAGGGCATCAGTCTTTCTAGGATCAAGCCCATTTTGAATAGATCTTAGATGAGCACCCGGCCCCGGATCTACATGAATTTTTATTTTATCTTCTATGTAGAATCCCCCTGTTCCACGTTTTTGAGTAATGGTCATGAACCTTCCTCCACCACTACCCAAAAAAGTCATCTTTACCATAAAAACCTCTAAGTAACGTTTTTAAGAGTTCAATTTATTGAGTTTATAAAACTAATTAGTGATACTATGTTAGATGCATTAAAGCGAGCTAAAGACGGAACTTTTATTGAAATAGAGGTAGTTGCAAACTCAAGCGACTTCAAGATCGAGTATAATAAATGGAGCAAGAGAATTAAGTTAAAAATTACCTCTCCGGCAATAAAAGGCCAGGCAAATAAGGAAATTCAAACCTATTTTTCTGAGATTTTTGGTTCGGCCACTATTGTAAAAGGCGAGCATAATAAAAAGAAAACGATACTTGTTAATTCTAATTTTGAAGAAGTTTCAAATAAATTATATAAAATTTTAAATTAATCCAAAATTTGCCATAGCAAGACTTATAAAGAATTAAATACTAGTTATCAATAGGTGAAATTGGATGTCAGAGACGAAAGTCAAACATGCTGATGAAATATTCAAATCATTTAAAACTCAAAGTGTTTCTGAATTCTTTAAAAAGAATGCAGCAATGCTAGGTTATACTGGTAAGTTACGTTCATTAACTACTCTTGTCCACGAGGGGGTTACAAATTCGCTTGACGCTTGTGAAGAAGCAAGATTTTTTCCAGATATTTCAGTATACATTAGTGAGGTAGGGCCTGAACATTATAGAGTAATAATGGAAGATAATGCTTCAGGCATACCATTAGATTACATACCACATGTTTTTGGAAAGATGCTAGCAGGGAGTAAGGCTCATAGAAATATTCAATCAAGAGGGCAGCAAGGTATAGGTGTTTCTGGGGCAGTCATGTACTCCCAAGTTACAACAGGGAAACCAACTGAAATTGTAACTTCAACAGGAGACAAGGTAATCAATAAAGTTAATATTAAAATTGATGTTGAAAAAAATACTGGGGAGATTTTATCTCGTGAAACTTTAAAAAATCCTGATAAATGGAGAGGCACTAGAATAAATCTTGAAGCTAAAAACCTTCAATATAATAGATCAAAATATAGCCCTTATAGTTATCTTAAAATGACTGCAATTGCAAATCCTCACACAAGAATTCTTTTCGTGGAACCCGATGGAACAAAAATTTTATTTGATAGAAATGTGAGGAATATACCAAAACACCCAAAAGAAATGAAGCCTCATCCACATGGAACATCTGCCGATGATATACTTACTATGATAAAAAATTCAAGTGCAACGAGAGTAAGAACCTTTCTAGTTTCAGAATTTACCAGAGTTTCTGCCAAAAAAGTTGAAGAGATTGAACAGATTTCAAAACTTGATCTAGACATCAATCCAAAGAAAGTAGACTGGGAATATGCTGAAAATTTAGTTAGCGCCATTAAACAGATTTCATTTATGGCACCTCCAACTGAAGGGCTTATCCCAATAGGTGCTGAATCCGTAAAACTTGGGCTTGAAGGTATACTTGCACCTGAATTTGTGCACACCGTTACTAGAAGCCCACAGACCTACCATGGCGGTATAGCATTTATTGTTGAAGCTGGAATAGCATATGGTGGTGGGGCAGGCAATAATGGGCTTGACATTATAAGATATGCAAACAGGACTCCATTGATATTTGATCAAGGGGGTTGTTGTATTACAGAAGCTGCTAAATCTGTAGATTGGAAAAGATATGGAGTGAAAGATGATAATGCGCCACTTACAATATTCGTTAATCTTGTTTCAACTCACATCCCATATACCTCTGCAGGGAAACAAGCCATAGCTAATGAAGAAGAGATCTACAATGAGATTAGATTTGCATTGATGGAAGCCGGTAGGTCTCTATCAAGATATCTTTCTGGAAAAAGACGTGCGCATGAGAAACTTACTAAGAAAAAGACACTGTTAAGGTATGTAGTAGAAACATCCAATGCCATTGGAAATCTAATTAAATCTGAGGATAAGTCTAAAATTATAAATGCGCTTACAGATATCGTTGAAAAAAAATACGATTTTGAAGAATCAAATGATGGTGAAGAAGAGGTAACAGCGGCTTTAGAGGAAAATAGTGAAGAAGAGGTGAGTGAAAATGGAGACTAAATCCCAAAACATTCCATCAATTCTTGGTAAATTCGGTGAAGAGATTTACGAGCAAATAATGAATGGGGAAAGCCCTTCTATAAAAATACCTCAAAGAGGTAAATCTAATGTATACTTTGATGATGAGGAGAAGGTAATTCAACTTGGAGATAAATTTTCCAAGAGACATTTTTTGAATGTTGCTCACACTAAAAAGTTTATGCAAACAGTTCTTGTTGCATCTTATTGTAGAAAACTAGTTGAAGAAAATAGACATGCAGGTATAAGAGAACTGTATTATGCTCTAAAGCATACCGTTGAAGGTTCAAAAGAAAATACTTTTGACGATCAAGCGGAGTCTAATCCAATCATCGAAGATATTGAAACGACACTCGACATACTTAGAGAAGAATTAAATCTCACAGCAGATAGAAGGGGCTACATATATGGGGATATAGTCTTAAAAGATGGGGAAGATGAGTTTAATGCTGCAAAACTCGGCAGAGGTGGCTGGGCTGTACCAGGCACTGTCGAAGACATAGAATTTCTAAATGTTAATGCAGAATACATACTGGTAATTGAAACTGCTGCAATGTGTGATCGTCTCATTGAAGAAAAATTTACTCAAAAAAACAATGCTCTCTTAGTTGCTTGCCAAGGACAGGCTCCAAGAGGCATAAGAAGATTAGTTAACAGGTTGCACACAGAAAACAAATTACCTGTTTATGTGTTTACAGATGGTGATCCCTACGGTTGGTATATCTACTCTACATTAAAGCAAGGCTCAATGAATTTAGCCTACCTTTCCAAGAGACTTGGAGTTCCTGATTCTAAATTTATCGGCATGACTATGGATGATATAGATGAGTATGAACTTCAAAAGGTCACAGAGAAATTAAAAGATGTAGACAAAAAGAGGATAAACGAGATAATGGACTATGAATGGTTTAAACACAAGGACTGGCAAGAGCAGATGAAAAAATGTCTAAAATTAGGGGTCAGGATAGAACAACAAGCCCTTGCAAATAAATCTCTAGAATTTGTCGCTAAAGAATACTTACCTCAAAAAATAGAGAATGAAGTATTTTTACCTTAAGTAAAATAAAAAAATTATTTTTTATTTAAAAGATAGAACTTCTATCATTAGTTTTATTGCTTCAGCAATTGCTTCACATTTTTCTTTAGTTAATCTTTGTGCAAGGCCGTAATTGCCTTTTGAGAATGCTTCATTAGCTTCTTTACATAGTCTTTCTGATTTTTCTAACAGTGTAAGTGCTTTGATATACCTTGGATCTCTGTCTAATCCTTTCCTTACTGTTTCTATTTTAAGCTCCTCAATTATGTCTTCAGGCATACAACATGCATTGTCTTCCTCGACATGAGTAATTTGTTTTGAAATCAATAACTTAGCTTCTCTGATTAGCTCTTGAGTGTAACATAAGTCACACCTCTTCATGTAACTCTTGGTGATTATTCTTAGAGTTTCTTTTGGATTTATTCCAGGGTGTTTTTGTATTTCAACCTGGTCGTCATTTGATACGGGATCTCCATTTGGAGGCTGCCCTTCAGTTGTGGCATAGTTGATGCTATTAATCTCTTGGCCGTTAAACTTAGCTGAAAACTTAATTGTTTTACTTTCCCCAATAGCTAAAGGCCCAATATCGTTCCATTCGATTGTTGTCGTACCATCTGTATTTACTATGACTGAGTCTGGAATTATGGACGCCAAGTTAGCATATGTCAGCCCTTTAGGTAGTGTATCTGTAACAGTTACCGATTCTAGTATTACTTCTCCAGTATTTTTTATTATTAATGTGAATTCATTGTTAAATCCATTTTTACCCCAGGGAGGATCAACAGATTTTGTTATATTTATAGCTGGGCCTTTTACACCAACAGTAGAAGTGTCCGAATCAGTAACGTCACCTATTTTTGATGTTCCAATTACCTCAGCTCTATTGATGAAAGTTCCAATCCTTCCTGCATCAACAGTTGCTTGGAATTCAACTATTTTCGTATCTGTTGGATCCATTGGGCCTATATTGTTCCATGTTAAAACTTGGGGGGATCCAGTTATTGAATCTGGTTCATATGGCAATCCGCCAACAGTACTAGATCCCGGCATGTATGTAAGTCCATCAGGTAAATAGTCATTTAACTTCACAGGATCTAACTTCATAGCCCCGGTATTTGTGATAGTAAGCCTAAAGTAGACTGTCCCCCCGGGAGATGGAACGTTAATATCAGTATTTAGGGTGACTTTTTGTAAATCTGTCCCCGGGGCTATTACATTCCAATCGTCGGAATTTGGACCATATTGTCTTCTCCCTTCATTGCCACTAGGTAGAGACCAATACTCTGTGTTTGTAACTGTGTTTGTGAAGCTTCCCCCTTGCGGAGGGATTGTGGCATCATATTCTAAAGTAACTGAGTAATTTGGGGGTATTGAGAGATATTCCCACTGAATAATATCTCCAATTACCATAGTATTATATGCAGTGGGGAAAGATGTAATTGATCCTCCCACCAATATTAGGCCTGAGGGAATCTTATCTTGGATTACTGCATCATATGCAGAGCTGTTCCCAGTATTTCTCACAGTAATTGTGTAGTGCACATTTTCTCCAGGCAGCCCTTCATTTTTGTCACCATGCTTTTCAATAGTTAAAGTAGGTTCAATAATTCTGACATCATCTAAATCGCTTATGTTGTACGGAGCTCCATCTTGGATAAAGCTAGTATTAGCATTGTTTACAAGTATAACGTCCCTAACATTATCTGGTAGAATATTCTTAATCCTTCCTGTAATTTTGATAAGTACATTATTGGGCCCAACAAAGTTCCTGTTAGGCGCCCCCAATGGAGTTCCAAGTTTCCAAGTAAGAACTTGTCCATTTTGGTTAAATTGTTGTATTGTTCCACCATAAGTATCAGTATATGTATGTGAAATGTATTCAATTCCATCAGGTAAATGATCAACTATTGTTGTATTGGTGTAGTTTGATCCGACTCCCGAATATACAACTGCCAAATCAAATACAACTTCTTCACCTATTGTTGCTCTTTTCTTCTCAGATTCTTTAAACAGTCCTTGAATATTGATTATTCTTGCATCATCAGTTGCACTGCTGTATATACATCCATTGGAACATTCACCTTTTACCTCGACTCCATTTGTACCTGTGCCTGCATCACCTTTTAGTTTAGCAGATAAAGTTGCAGACCATGTACCTCCTGATTGTGCGATTGGACCGGGTATATGCCAAGTTATAGTGTTACCTGAAACAATCGGAGTTTCTCCATTAGTTCCATTTCCTGCAACTATTGGTGTTTCCCAGTCAGCACTTAGTGTGTCAGTAACGATTACGTTGTACGCAGGTGTATTACCTGTATTAGTTACTGTAATTGCCCAGCTTCCAATACCCCCAGGTGGAACAGGTTGTAATGCTGGAGTTTTAGAAACAGAAATAATAGGCCTCAATGGAGTTATAGTTGGACTAGTATTACTTGCATTTAGGTCATTACCGCATTTATTCTGATAATCAATTCTTACATTGTTTGTTCCAGGGGTTACAGTATCACAGCTTAATCCATCGTTTTTTACTTTAAATTGAATGACAGTATTTGTTCCGCTAGCATTCATATCGCCTAGTGACCATATGGGCTTTGAAAGATCTGCAGGGGGATTCGGAGTTGGATCTGGACCAGTAATCATTGAATCAAAAATAAATCCTGGCGGTAGATCAGATGTTAAGATTACATTGTATGCAGTTGGATATCCTATATTATTTCTAACATTAATTGTAATGGTTCCATCGCAAGTAGTAAAGGTACCGATATTTTGGGATATGGAAAAGTTAGGCCTAGTCATTAAAGAACGGCTACTTGACGGAATGAAATTAAATCTGCAGTATGGATTATCGCAACCATACCTAACATAAGCAATATTAGTGGTGACACCTACACAACCCTCTTCCTTTACAGTTCCCCATATATAATAAGTAGCAGCATTGCTACCTGATACATTTGACAATGTGCCGTGCTTCCATGGATCTGCTGATGTTCCGGAACCTGAAGGTGTGGTGCCTGTGTTTGGATATTGGCTTGTACTTATACCTCCGAAATTCATATTAGAAGGCAAGACATCATAAAATTCAACGTTTGTTGCTGCAGCACTACCGTTATTTGAGATAATAAGTCTCCATTCTACAATATCCCCTGGTTCTGCAGAGACGCTGCTGGCAAATAAAGATCCTGTGGTGTGATTTCTTCCATGTTTAGATATTGATAACGCCGGAGTTCTACTTATAATTTGGGAAGCTACCTCCGGAGATGATTTAACATCATTACACGGAGATTTATACGTAGCTTGGCTAATAATATTTCCAGAAGACGGCATGTCACAATTTGAGCGAATTTTAAAAGTTATTGCAATTTCACTTGAAGGGGCTAGGTCTTCCAATCCGGGAATTTGAGCTTTTGTCCATCTGAGAGGATTATTACTTGGATTTTCTGGATCAGGGCTTGTTCCACTTACATAAGTAATTCCAGTTGGGAGGGAAGCAGTGACATTGACATCATAAACGTGTGTCAGCTCTGTATTTTTAACAATAACCGTTACCTCTTCTTCGCTACACATACTTATTGATTCAGGCACATTATTGGCTGTAATGGCTTCTGAAGGAGGGATACGGACTTCTGAATTGGCCTCCTTAATTTCTTGACAGTCTTCTCCTAGGCATCCTGCACTTGTAGATGCATTGTTTGTTAGATTTGTACATGCGCCGATGTTTGCAGTTAAAAGAATTTCAGTCCTATCTCCGGCATCAATTTTAGGGATAAACCATGTTGCCCCATTAATCGGATTTCCATTCCTGTCTTGATTAATTTTGACTTGGGAATATGTTCCAGTGGATGAGTTATACGAAAGTCCAGATCCAAGTTTATCTTCAAGCCAGACATTATAGCTTCCTCCACTGCCTGCATTTGTAAGACATAATCTCCAAGTTACTTCATCTGTTGTGGCCCATAACAATTCTGGCACTTTCATTAAGCATAAATTTCCAGATAGAATTAATCTAGGTGTTAAGGAAGTACTACCTCTACAAATATTGTCGGGCGCGTCATTATTACACTTATCATTCCATACGACGTTTGCAGTCATTTGTCCATTTGAATCACATCTTTTAGTAACATTTAGATCAATACTTGCCGAAGTATTATTAACAAAAAAGTCCCCATACCTCCATTCATAGCCGTTTGGGCCTGATATTTGATTAGGCGAACCGCCGTTTATAGTAATGTTATTAACGTGATAATTATTAGTCGGGAAGGATACATTAACATTATATGCACCTCCAATTGAGTTCCTATTGATATTAAGTGTAACTATATAGGTTCCGCATCTATCAATTATTGTAGGAAGATTACTTAAGTTAACATTTACCTCAGCACCGTTTACTGTAACAAATACTCCGTTTCTGATCTGCATGGAATTATCGTAACAATCCCCAACACCTGAGGATTTGCCAGTATTTAATATTGACCAGTCAAAAAATGTGTAAGAGCTTTCGCATATTGGTTGTGATAGTTTCTGATTTGATAGGTTATATTCAATAGTGATTTCCTTGTTTCTAACAGTTGTTGTATTTAAATCTAAGGAGCAAGTATTCAATATGAGATTTTGTAAAACTGTATCTGAAAAATTAACATCTAGGTATGATGAAACAAGTGGTGTGTAATCAACACTGCAGGATCCAATAGTAATTTTGACAGGACTTACAAGAACTTGATTGTTTGTTAACTCTTCTCGGAATTTTAAAGAGGAAATATTCACATCATCCCAGAACTCATCATCTGGGAACTGATAGGTGTTTTTATATTCAATAGGTGTACACTTCTCAAAATTGTAATTTGAAGAAGCAGTTTTTGTAGAGGTAACTGTTTCTGAGCATTGTAAGTAAGTTGATTGTGAGGATGAAGCTGTTCTAACACATCCACAACAGTCTGTAATGGTAGCATTTACAGTGTTAATAGCAGTTGTATAGCAGTAGTTGCAATTGCCATAATCTGGCGATTGAAGAACAACAGTCGTGTTTAGTCCTGTTGCAGGGTCAACGTCCCATGTTATTTTATTTCCACTAACAGCGCCGCCTCCATCATTAACTATAGAAAATCCAACAGGTATTGTGTCAACTACCAAAATGTTTGAAGTTGTGCTGCTGTTACAATTAAGTGGTCCAGAGTAAGAAGCCACTATATTGTAAGATATAGTCCCTCCTAAATACATTGAACCTGGGGCACCTGTCTTGGATACTGAGAGTGAGGGGATACCTGTGACAAAATAATTTCCTATTTTAACAGGAGGTAAAAAATTAGTTCCACAATAAAGATAATAAGGTTCAAAGATTACCTCTCCTGAAGGCAGATCGCTACACCAGTTACCTGTTGGGGTGAGGTCGAAAGTTAGATTAGTAGTTCCATTTGGAACATTACCTAAAATAAATTTACCTCCACTATAAGACGCGCCAGAAGGAGAAGTTATATTGGTAATCGTCAATGGCCCAAAGTCTGCCGATAAATTAAAGTCGTAAGCAGTACCGCCAGTATTTGTTATGGGTATGGTGAAATTATTTTCAGTTCCGCAGTAAGTAAGATCAAAGGATGGAAGAGTGTAATCTATTTTTGGGGGGTTTGGTTGAAAAGCAATACTTGCAATAGTTTCCTGTGTTTCACATTCCCCTCCTCCGTCACATCCCCATGTGACTTTAGCTATGTTAGTTAAATTATTACATTTAATAACTTTAGCTTTTAGTTCAATTTTTACCTCATCATTGGGATTCATGAGGGAAAGTGCAGGAATCTCATTGGATGTCCACTTATATGTTCCAGGCGCGTCTAAAGCGCCTTCAGGTGATGAGGAAATATATTGTAATCCTGACCCAAGAGTGTCTGTGATTATTACATTTTTAATCGGACCAAGACCGCTACTCTTTATAGTTATGGTCCACGAAACATCTTCTTCTAAAGTTGCATTTTGTGTCGATGGTGTTTTTTCTATTGTAACTGCACCTTTGTACAAAGTTATTGGTTTTGTAGCAGAAAGTGTATCTTGGGAGTTATTATAATCATAAGTCCCATTAACTGAAATATTTCCACCTTCAACATCACAGAACGTATTAACATGAATTTTTATCTTGTTTGTAAGCCCTGGCCCTAAAGAAAGGACGTTATAAGTTAAAGGATCTGTAGTGTTAAATCCTACTGGCAAAGTGACTACATAATTAATATTTGTCACACTTTGATTAACTGAATTATTCCTAATAGTTACATTGTAATCGTAAGGGTAGCACATATAGACTGTTGAGTTTCCATCAATACTAACATCAATAATCTGTGCAGAAACGAATAATAAAGCGAAATTCATTAAAATAGCTAAAATAATTAAAGTTATCGATAATCTTCTCATATTTTATTTATGTAGTTCCTATATAAAAATGTTACTGTTTCTTTAGGGAAATAACCAATTAATTTTAAAAGAAAAAATTATTTTTTAATAATATATTAAATTCCTTCAAATGCCTTGTCAATCAACTTTTGTTCAGGAGGCTTTGTTAGAAAGCTTACCACTACCATGAGTACTACAGCAATTGGTATAGCAATGAAGAAAGGATCTAACTGAGTTAGTGATGCCTTTGCATTAAGGAGGCATGATTTGCCAAATATCAGATTGCATATTCTTAAGGGTTCTGATTCAGATACTTTGAAGAAGAGTGTCCATATAAGCCATGACAGGAAACCCCCTACCATTGAGGCTATAGCCCCTTCTCTTGTTGATCTTTTCCAAAATAAGGCTCCGGTATATGCGGGCAGAAATACTGCACTGCACATTCCCATAAATATTGTTGTTCCTCTGGCAATTACTGCTGGTGGAAGTATGTACCCCAATGCAAGGGAAATTAAGACTGTAGCCCCGATGCCTACTTTTGTGGCTGTTACCGCATTAATCTTTTCTGATGAATTTTTAATCCACACATGGTAGAAATCATGTCCAAAAGAAGTGCCCATTGCATGAAATTGGCCTGAAATAGTTGACATTGCGGCAGATAAAAGTGTCAACATGAAGAGGATGACAAACCAGCTCGGGAATCTGTAATTGACGTATTCTGGTATTGCTGAATCTGTCCAATACACATATTCAGATGGTCGCCCAATTAATTTTCCATTTTCATCATATTTGAAGTAAAGATCTCTAATCTGCTGATTTGTAAGTGTGGGTTTGTATTCAGCTTTTATTACTTCCACCCCTTCTTTCTCAAAATATACGTTTGTGAGAGAACCTACAGTAAAAGCCACTCCTGTCATCAAAAGAATGAAAACTCCACCTATCCCCACAGCTTTAGTTAGGTCACGCTTACTTTTTGCTGTCATGCAACGAACTGCCAATTGTGGTTGAGCAAGTACTCCAACTCCCACTCCAAATATCAGGCCCATTAAGACGGCCCAAAATATACCTTGCGTATCATTTAATCCGCTTGCACTTGCTGGTATATTTCCTAAACTCATCACTGGAAAAGTAGTGAATCCTTGATGGCCAAATACTGATAACGGTGCCCCTTTATTTGTTAATATGGCGTAAGAGTCAGTAAACTGAAAGTTTTCAAGCGCCTGGTGAGCTTCGGTGACCCCTCCAAATGCGGCATAAGTTCCAACTAATAGCAATATCATTCCAACAACCATTATGGTTCCTTGGAGGGCATCTGTATAAAGAACGGCAAGCAATCCACCAAAGAGGACATAAATTGCAACAATACCAGTCATCACAATAAGTGCTAGATTAAAATTTAAATTAAATGTTGATTCTATCATTCTTGCCGCACCTATTATAACAACTGATGCGTATATTGGCATGAACACCGTTATTAAAAGTCCAAAAGAACCCTGTAAAAATTTACAGTTAAATCGTTTTCCGACTATTTCAGGAAAGGTCAAAGCCCCAAGATTTTTTCCAATATGCCTTGCCCTATTCCCCCATACTACAAATGCCAAAAATATTCCAACAAAAACGTTCATGAATGTAAGCCACAGTAAACCCATACCAAACATGGATGCAGATCCACCAAAACCAACTATGGCGGAAGTGCTGATAAATGTGGCCCCGTAAGATATTGCTATTATGTACGGGTGGACTTTTCTCCCAGCCAGCATATAATCTTCATTATTTTTTGTTTCTTTCCAGCCCCTGTGTGCTAAAAAACCAGTGATAACAAGGTATGCAACAAGTATAATTATAGATATGGCTACATTTTCCATTTATTCACCTTTATTTTCTTTTAGATTAACTAGTGACCACCCTACACACAGTAAGGTTGCTAGAATAGTCAACATATATGCTGACCAAACCCAAGGATCAGAAATTCCTAACATTTTTAATCACATATCTGGTTTCATTTTAATATTTATAAATATTTCGTTTGTTATAAGAATTTTTATATAAAATTATAGTTATACTATAATAACTCCTTTTTATTAAATCAATTAATTAATAATTGCCTAAAATTATTTTATATACAATAACTTTAAATAATATGAAATCTTCTATTTTTGTGATAGCACATTAAAACTAAGATGGGTTTTTGATGGAACTTTGGAATTTTATTTTAAACAGTCAAAAAAGAATGGATATCCTAGATGAATTATCCCTTTCAACTCCCCAAAAAAGTTTAGATATCGCAAAAAAACTTGAAATGCGATGGCAAGACGTTTCTACCCAGTTAAATCTCTTTGTTGAAAGAAAGCTCGCTGTAAAGGATGGAACTCATTTTTATTTATCTAAACAAGGGCAAATTTATAAATCACATATTAAAAATCTCCAAGATTTAGAATCTAACGTGGAGAAATTCTCAGATTTCATCGAAAAGCATAATGTCGGAAAAATTCCAAATTCTTTTGTTAGAGATTTTTTTACTTGGAAAAACAACGAATTGACTCATCTTACGCCCATTGATGTTTTTCCCTTTATATCAAAAAACGTAAAAGATACTGTAAAAGAACACCTCTGCGTTTTTTCTAAAATTTCAAAAGACATCCAAGATATATTTTTAAACGTGTCAAAGACCGTAAATATTAGAGCAATATATCCAATTGAAGAAAAAAACAGTTTTAATAACATAACCTATCCTATTGATTCTCAAAATTACGAGATAAGATTCATTGAAAGAAAAGAGATGTACTGCGTTATGCAGGTATGTGACAGGGAATTTTCATGGGTAGGATTTGAAAACAACGAAAATGAATTTGATTACCTTAATATCATCAGTGGAAAAGGAATACGATTTTTAGACTGGTCAATATCAAATTTTGAATTTTTATGGGGGAACTCCAAGAAAATTTAGGGATGAAATGGATCTTATTAGGAGAATACAAAAAGCATTTGAATTAACAGAGAAGAATTTCAATTCTATAAATATTGAAAGAGCCATTTTTTTATCCTATTTTTGTGATTTAAGGGATTGTAAATTCTGTTATATGTCCACAATTAAAGACAGTCCTAAAAAGGGATTAAGAAGCATTGAATCTGTCTTTGCAGAGACTTTTCTTGTTAAAATGGTTAATTGGAAAGTAGAGTTCCTTTCTTCGGGGTATGGTGTTTATGACATCAAAAAAATTTCAAATATTGCAAAAGGAGTGGCATCTATAACCGGGGAGCCTGTATGGCTAAATACAGGGGTACTTGATAAAAAGGCCCTATCATTATTTGAAAATGAAATTAGAGGTGTGACGGCATCAATAGAAACGTTTACTGAAGAGCTGTTTACTAAACTATGTCCATCAAAGAGCTGGGATAAATTGATGAACTTCTTAGATAATGCTTCTGATTTAAACTATAAAAAAGGACTAACCATCATACTGGGCGTCGGTGAAAAAAGAGAAGATCTTGCAAATCTTTTTGATATAATTGGAAATTACAAAATAGATAGGATTACATTTTACTCTTTAAATCCTCACAAAGGAACGCCCTTTGAGAATTTTGTATCACCCCCCTCTTTGTATTACGTTGATGTTGTATCTGAAACAAGGATTATGTTCCCAGAAATTGAGATTATCACAGGAATTTGGTCGGATAGGGTGCCTCTTGTCGGTCCACTATTGCTGGCAGGATCAAATGGCATTACTAAATTTCCCTGGCAAAAGTTTTATGGCTCAAATCTTGGTAAATCTCTCACTTCTGAAATACTTGAATTTCAAAAAATATCAAAGAGACGATTTGAGGGCAGCATGACGGATATTTCTTTGCTAAAAAACAAACTAGAATTTCCCAAAAATCCGATCTACAAAAATGAATTTATTGAAAAAGAGATCCTTGAAAATTCAGAGAAAATAAGAGATAGAATGGACTCATATATTTTGGAATTAGGGGCGCATAATAAAATCAATTTTTAATTCTAATAATGCCATTAACATTTGGCCAATAATAAATGCTTCTATAATTATCTGATGATAGGGGCTAGGCACATTATTATATCTACGTATGTATATTTTTATTAGTCTTTACTATTTTAATGAATCAAAGAACATTTTCAAATCTTTTTTAATAGGCTCTGGTAAGTGATGCCACCTGATGCCACGGATCGCACCTTCCAAAGCCTGAAGCATACTAAAACATGCGGTGTCATCAATAGATCTTATTCGAATAAATGCCTCTTTACTGCCTATCTTAGTTAGTTCTTCAGGTGTATTTATACCAGCTGCAATGAGTTTCTTACTCCCTTCTTTTCCGATATTTGGCATTTCAGTTAGCCCCATAATTAACAACTTCTTTCAGATTTTCGCCTTTCTTCAAAATACTTTCTTTCTTCTATGGGGTCTAAGATCAACTTATCAAAAGTCCATTCAAAATTATGCTCAGTCAAAGCACAAAACAAGGGCTTTGGAATGTTGATGGCGGAAAAATTATGCAATAAATACCTTATCTCCTCATCTATAAAATCCAGAAGCATCAAAACTTTTTCTACTTTTTCTTCAAAAAAAGAATTCTCATTGCTCTCGATAATATCTGACACTTTGATGTTTTCCTTCCCAGAAGCAGAAATTATTTGTAAATTCACATCAAGTTTGGTGTTGATGAATTCTTTTAATTTCGATACATCTGATTCTGAATACCCGTAAACAACTATATGCTTTTGCTTATTCATCAAAGAAGATTATTTTTTAACTTTATAACCTCTTTGTATGTATTAGGAAAATACAGCTAAAAATAGAGATCTTTTTTCAAAAATGGGACCATAGCTAGTTTTAGTGCAGATACGTATAGTTCTTTTCTTTCAACAACTCCTTCGGTCAAAAAACCAATGGCCCCACCCTTTCTTTTTATGTCAAGATCGCCAGTTAGTTCAGCCATCACATCCCCCAGTTCGCTTCCATCCAATAGCTCATCTATAGCGTCACTCCATATTTCAAACATAGGGGATACTCCAAATCCTGAGTTGCCTTTGTCATCCATTATACATACGGCTCCTATGCCAAACCACTTAGAATAAATATTGATAATTCCGCCTTCAATACCTACAAAAAAAGATGCATTTATTCTGGCCTTCTCATTTAGGATTTTTAGAACTTTAGCGCGATGTTCAGCACCTTCAAATGTTTCTTCATCGATTGGTTGGGTAGGAACAGAACTATTTACTTCAATTCCTTCTACGTCTATATCCTTATAGTAACAAGAAAATGCTTCCCGTGTAGCTTCAATCTTTACAGGATTTTTAGAGCCTACTAGTACTTTCATCAATACAACTATAAAAATATTACTTATATATCTTCTGGAAACTTAAGGAGATGTCTGTTGTTGTGCAAATAGACTAAAAACTTAAATCTATCTAATTGTATGGATCAGCACTAAAAAATAATGCCGTAAATTAAAAGTACTTTATATTGGGGATATTGCATTTTTGATCACCAGTGATTTTTGGTGTAAAGAGAGAAACTAAAACGGGCAAAAATATATTCAAACACCATGGCAATCAATAACAGCTGGCGTAAAACTAAAAGAAGAATTGAATTAAATAATTTAACAAAGCAATTATAATGTGCATGATTGTGTAATTAAGCACTTTGACTACTATATATAAAGGGCTTATATTTTTTTCCAAAAAGTAGCATTTGCAATTTGTAAAAATGCCACATAATGCAAAAATTCAATCATTGATTACTTTACTATAATTTTTTGATCTTTTTGACCTCTGTAGATAGCTTGACTTCTGAGAAACAGCTTTCAACTAGTCATCTTTTACTATAGCCATATTTTTCTTTTAAGCACCCTTTCTTAAGCTCTTTTTAGCTTGATCAAGCACTTTTCATAAAAAGGATTTGTGGCTACGTGTGATAGGACTTTTTATTATTTTAAGGGTATACTATACTTTTTATGACAACAATGAATATGCTTTTTATCAAACGCACGAATCTTCTTTTAAAATTGACATTGAAATATCGTGACCAGTGTATGATTTGAATATTATGGGGGATTAATTACTCAGTCAAAGCACCATCTACCGATAACTTTATATTAATTAGAGTCATATTCAATAAGTCGTATTGCTATTTAATTATAAAAAAAGGGGAATTAAATGAAAAAAAAGATAAGCTTATCTATTTTGCTTATAATGGCAATTTCTTTGTCTACCGCCTTTGGGGCAATAGGGAAATGGAATGCGGGAGATCCATACATTCCATGCTACCAATTGGAATCTGTATATAGTTACCATACGACGGCTATAGCTCCAGGCCAAACGATATCTTTTGACATTCCGTCATGCTCACCATCGAAAACAATCCAGATTGGGGGTCCGGAAGAGGTAGAAACCAAAAATTCCCCAACATATGGGTATGAATGTTCACTTTCATCAGACCAGGGATGTTGCATCGACGATGAGGGTAGATACTATATTCTAGTCTGTGGTGATTATAATGAGAATAACGACAACTATAATAGTAACTTTAAAGTAGTTACCTATGATGCACATGGGCAAATAATCAATAATGATGACGGGGTTTTTCAAGATAATGGTTGTTTAAAAATTCCCATTTATGATAATGGAAGAAAAGCTACACGATTTGAAGTTACAAATATGAGTGGGCCTGAGCCTCAAGGTCATTTTGTTATTTATTCAGTTAATCCTACTATATATACAGTTACGCCCACTATATATTATGCATGTTGCTATGACTGCAGGAAGAAAGTAGGGCTGCCAGCAACAATCCTATACCCAAAAGTCGACATAGAAAACTTTGCAGTGGCAGGTGGTACAACAGTAATAAACGATGGAAAACTGCTGACAAATCTCACTCTTTCTCCAGGCACACAGCAGACATCCATCCAGATCGAGAACAGAGGGATGTTCTCACAAAACGACGCAAGAGCTAAATTTGAGGGACTGCCAGAGGGAGTGACGGTATCAATAACACCTGAGACTCAAAAGCTTAAGGCAAAGAAAATTGGAACTTACTCCGCAACATTTACAGTCGGACCAAATGTGCCATCTGGCAAATACCAGGTTACCCTAGTCGCATACTCTGAAAAAGGGGTCTTTGACAAAATAACATTTGATTTCATAGTTCCATAAAATTAATTTTTAATTTTCCTATTCTTTATTTAATTTATAGCTATAGCTTTATTCAAAACAATGGATTACTTTAACTTATTTCTGTTTTAAGCTAGCTATTGCGGTTTGCTACAGCAGTAGAACGTTTCGTTTCTTTTCAGATCTCGTCAAATCATTTAGCTGTAATTTCTTTGCCAAATTAGCACTTGGCCGAGGAAAGATATTAGCAGTCACAAAAAATTTTTTTTCAAATGCTGAAAGCTCTTGTCTTGCACCATAGTCATATCACCTATAATAAGCCTAATCTTTGCGATTGTCTATTCAACAAGATTTATAACAAAAAGACTTATATAGGGATTTATAACTTAGTGTTTGGTACTATGAGTATAGAGCCATCTAATGCAAACAAAATGGTCAAAAAAGACTCTTTTCTTAGATTTTGGTGGTGGCGATACTAAGCGAACCTACATTAGGTTTACGCTTACCCATAGGACTTTGTATATAAAATAACATCTATAAATCTTTAGAAGTTTTTTTATTAGATTAAATATTTTATGAACATTAATGAAATAGAGGGAGGATAACTATGGAAAAAACCAAAATATTTTTGGACGAAAACGACATGCCAAAAAGATGGTATAATATACAGGCAGATTTACCAAAACCTCTGCCACCAGTATACAGCCCAAGAACCTTAAAACGGGCTACATTGGAAGAGCTTTCAGTACTATTTCCAATGGAAATACTAAAACAGGAAGTATCGCAAGAAAGATGGATAGATATCCCACAAGAAATACGTGACATTTATGCAGTATGGAGGCCTTCTCCGCTTTACAGAGCAATAAGGCTTGAGAAGGCACTTAAAACACCTGCAAAAATATACTTTAAATGGGAAGGTGTATCTCCTGCAGGCAGCCATAAACCAAATACAGCTGTACCCCAGGCTTACTACAATATGAAGGAAGGTACACAAACTATAACAACTGAAACTGGTGCAGGCCAATGGGGATCTGCACTAAGTTATGCTACGAGCTTATTTGATATAACATGTAGAGTTTACATGGTGCGGGTAAGTTATGAGCAGAAACCATATAGAAGAAACCTTATTCACTTATGGGGTGCTGAGGTATTTCCAAGTCCAAGTAATAAAACTAATGCAGGAAGATCCATTCTAAAAGAAAATCCTGAGCATCCAGGGAGTCTTGGAATTGCAATCTCTGAAGCAGTTGAAGATGCGGCCACCCACGAAGATACAAAATACTCTCTTGGGAGTGTTTTAAATCATGTTTGTATGCATCAAACTGTAATAGGTCTTGAATCAAAAGAGCAATTTAAAATGGAAGATAGATATCCTGACATAGTCATTGGCTGTGTTGGGGGAGGTTCCAATTTTGCCGGTATTTCTTTCCCCTTTCTGTATGATAAATTAAAAGGGAATAAAAAGGATCTTAGAGTTATAGCAGTTGAACCACAATCATGTCCGACCTTGACTAAAGGTCTTTATGCATTTGATTATGGGGATTCAACTAAACTAGGTCCAATTGCAAAAATGTTTACCTTGGGTCATGACTTTGTTCCCCCAGGCATCCATGCAGGAGGATTAAGATATCACGGGGCTTCACCAATTGTAAGTGCACTAAAAGACCAAAATATCATAGAGGCCCAAGCTTACTATCAAACAGAAGTATTTGAAGCAGCAATGCTTTTTGCACAAACTGAAGGTCACGTACCGGCGCCAGAAACAGCACATGCAATAAAATCTGTAGTGGAAGAGGCTAAAAAGTGTAAGCAGACAGGAGAAGAAAAGGTCATTTTATTTAATGCAAGCGGGCATGGACATTTTGATCTCACGTCATATGAACTATATCTTAGTGGAAAACTGACTGACTTTGAATACCCTACAGAACTTGTAAAACAGTCGCTTAAAAAGCTTCCAAAAATAACGGAGGATTAATCCTCCATTTTTTTATTTTTGTGATATGATGAAAACTCTTGGATTATTAATTAATCCCATTTCGGGAATGGGGGGCTCAGTAGGATTAAAAGGAACAGATGGGTTTTATGAAAAAGCTTTAGAGCTTGGTGCCGAAAAAATATCAAAAAAAAGAGCTGAAATATTCTTTGAGTCTCTTGGCAACGTAAAAGATGTAATGTTTTTAGTTCCTTCTGGCGAGATGGGAGAAGACCTAATAAAAAACAAGAGTTTTCAATATGAAGTAGTTTATTCAATTAATGGATTAACAAGTAGGATAGACACTCTAAAGACACTTGAAGAATTCAAAAAGAGAAAAGTTGATATAATTATATTTTGCGGCGGCGACGGAACTGCAAGGGATATGTATGAAGCAGTAGCTACAGAAATCCCTGTAATCGGAATCCCTGCAGGCGTGAAAATGTTTTCATCTGTATTTGCAATTAATCCTAAGGCAGCAGCAGATATACTTAAAGCTTTTTTAGATGGAAGCTCAAAATATAAAGACTCTGATGTATTGGATATAGATGAAGAGAGTTATAGGGCGGATAAATTTAAGATGAAATTATATGGTTACTTAAAAACACCATACATTCCTAACTTGATTCAAGACGCGAAGGCTTTATTTGAAGGTCATGATGAAGAAGTGGCAAAAGAAGGCATAGCCGTTTTTGCTAGTGAATTTATGTCTGATGGGTCCTTATATATTGTTGGTGCTGGTTCTACAACAGCAAAAATTGCAGAAGTGATGAGCATACCAAAGACCATACTCGGAGTAGATTTGATAAAAGATGAAAAATTGATTGCAAGAGATGTCAATGAAAAAAATATTTTAAATCACATAAAAAATGAAAAAAGTGTGAAGATAATAGTAAGCCCTATTGGGGCACAGGGATTTGTTTTTGGTAGAGGAAATCAGCAGATTTCAAGTAAGATTTTAAGAAAAGTTGGGAAAGATAATATTATAATAGTAGCAACACCTCAAAAACTTGAAAATACGCCATTTTTACTTGTTGACACTGGTGATACAGAGCTTGATGATATGTTATCAGGAAAAACTCTTGTCATATGTGGTTATAGAATGGCACAAAGAAAGGAAATAAGGAAAGATTAAATTTAAAAAGTAGTAAAATCAGGTTATTCTGATACTATGGACGAATCAGTTGTCACTCCTTGGGAAGTTGAGGGGGAAATTGACTATAACAAGTTAATTAAACAGTTTGGTACTGATGTTCTTACTGAAGAATTGTTAACTACGATAAAAAAATACACCGGAGATTTACATCCATTCCTTAGGAGAAAATTATTCTTTTCGCACAGAGACCTTGGATGGATTTTAAAAAAATATGAAGATGGAGAAAAATTTGCACTTTACACCGGAAGGGGACCTTCTGGCCATACGCACATTGGGCACCTAATTCCCTGGATATTCTGCAAATGGCTTCAAGATAAATTTGATTGCGAGTTTTATTTTCAGATGACTGATGATGAAAAATTCTTGATGAGACCAGATTTAACGCTTGAGCAAACTCATGCATTTGCTTATGAAAATGCACTTGATGTAATAGCTTTAGGATTTGATCCAAAAAAAACTTTTATATTTTCCAATCTAGATTATGCTAAAACTATGTATAAAATATCAATACAAGTTGCAAAAAATGTAACTACGTCTACAGCTAAGGCCGTCTTTGGATTTAAGAATTCAACTAATATTGGCATGATATTTTTTCCTTCTGTCCAGACCGCACCTTGCTTTCTACCTTCAATCCTAAAAGGACATAATGTTCCGATTTTAATTCCGGCAGCCATTGATCAAGATCCTTATTGGAGAATTGCGCGAGATGTTGCACCAAAGCTTGGATACTATAAGCCTGCTGCAATACACAATATGTTCCTTCCAGGTTTAGAAGGCCCAAGTGGTAAAATGTCAGCATCTAAGAGCGATACTGCAATTTTTTCAATTGATCCACCAAAAGAAGTAGATAGAAAGATAAAAAAAGCATTTACTGGTGGAGGGCAGACTGTAAAAGAACATAAAGAAAAAGGTGGCAATCCCGGGGTATGCACAATCTATCAGTATTTATATTTCATTTTTGAAGAGGACAATCAAAAGATAAAGGAAATACATGATGGATGTAAGAGTGGGGAAATATTCTGCGGAGAATGTAAAAATCTATTAAGTGAGAAACTTGTTAAATTTATCACAAAACACCAAGAAAACAGAGAAAAAGCAAAAGACACACTAGATGAATTCCTCCTAAAAGATTGAATTAATTTCAATATTCCTAGATCAACTGAATCGAAACTAAGAGCACTTAAAGCTAAAATTAGCGTTTAATTTTCTAAAAGCACAGATTCAAAAATAATTTACTATGTGATCCCATTTATCCATCTATTTCATCTAGAATTTTTTTCCATATTTTAATTATCTTTGATGAAAGTGGTGAGTCTGAAACTTCAAGTAATGTCTTGCGCGATACTATTGCAGAGTTTACAATTGGATCGTAAGGTAATTCACCAATAATTGCAATATCATTGAGAGCACAATATTCCCTAATCTTTGAAGCATTGAAGGCATTAATATCAGATTTATTTATACATACTACAGATTTAACTCCAAAGTGTTTGTTCACCTCAAATACTCTTTTAAGATCCTGAATTGCGGAAAAAGTAGGTTCCGTTACAACAACAGCAAGATCAACCCCTGTGATGGTAGAGATTAGAGGGCATCCAATTCCGGGCGGCCCATCAATAAGTATTAAGTCATTGCTATTCTTGATTGAAACTTCTATTGCATTTTTCCTTACCTCGTTTACTAATTTTCCAGAAGATTCCGCTCCAGGTTTTAAAAATGCATGTGACAAAAATCCAAAACGTGTTTTAGATATGTAAGTGTAACCAGATACTCTGTCTTTCATAACTATAGCTTTTTCAGGACAGACTAAACGGCATACGCCACAGCCTTCACAAAACGATTCTTTAATTTCGATTTCTTTAGTGATTGCGTCAAATTTACATCCTAGATAGCATTCCATACAGCCGGTACACTTACTTTTATCTACATGGGCTATCTTTGAACCTATAAATTCTTCAGTTTTTAATATTGTTGGGTTCAGAACTATGTGCAGATTTGAGGCATCGACGTCACAATCTGCAATGACAGCATTTTTTGCTAAAGTTGAAAAGGCTAATGCTAATGAGCTCTTCCCCGTACCTCCTTTGCCACTAACTATAGCAATCTGCTTCATGTTACCATCATCTTAATATTATTAAAAGTGTAAACAAGCTGCTTAGATATTTCAGGAAAACAATCTATAAACGATTCTCCTTTAGAATACAACTTCGCAATATCTTTGTTATAGGGTATTTTGAGCAATATAGGAATCCCCTCTTTTTTACAAAAGACTTCAATTTCATCATCGCCTATCCCATCACGATTAATTATAACTCCAAAAGGCATATCCATTTCTTTCAATGCTTCTACGGCTATCTTTAGATCATTGAATCCAAAAGGGGTTTGTTCTGTGACTAGGATACAAAAGTCAGATCCATTTACCGCTTCAAGAAATGAACAAGAAGTTCCAGGGGGGCAATCTAGTATTGTATCAATGTCTGCCCTTATTTGATACTTTAGTGACTTTATTATGGGCGTTGGTCGACTTTCTCCAATATCTAAAAGTCCATCATAAAATAAAATATTGCCTTTTTTTCCTCTTCTTATATGTCCAATCTTTTTATCTTTCCAACTTATGGCATCATTTTGGCATACTAGTTTACACCCTCCACAAGAATGGCATAAGCTTGGGAATATCTTTATTCCAGAAGAGAGATCCACTATTGCATTAAAGTTACAAAAATTTGCGCACGCTCCACAACTTAAACACCTTTCAGGATCAATTTGAGGTATCTCTACGTTAACATCTTGACTGTCTTCTATATCGGCCTTGATAAAAATATTGTCATTTGGTTCTTCGACGTCACAATCTATCAATTGAACTTGACCTAGGCTCAATGCCAAATTAACGGATACTGTAGTCTTACCTGTGCCTCCTTTGCCACTTGCTATTGAAAGTATCATCTTCTCACTTGATTAGAAAAAGAAAATTAATGGTGACAATTTCCTTTATTGTGGTCACCAAACTTATGTTCACTACATGAATCACTAAACGTGGCCTTTTTTAATTTCATGTTTTTATAATCAGATATGGAACTCTCGACAGTTCCAGTTGCCCCAATATATACTTCGATTCCATACTCAACAAACATACTTAGAGCTCTTTTTCCCAAACCTCTGCATATTAGAACGTCGACTTTTTCTTTTTTCATGATTTCGGGTGGGTGTCCAATTCCACCCATATGTTCACTGGAATTATCTACTATTTTTATATTACTAGTCTCTATGTCATATATTGTATAAGTTAGCGTCCTTCCAAAATGCTCGCCTATTGACTCATATATTCCTGCATATCCATTTGTCGGAAAACAAAGTTTCATTTAATCATCGCCCCATCATACCCGAATGGGTTCTGACATTCGGTGAAGATGCTTTAGAATAGTTGCCCTCTTTAAAATTTTCAATGGCCTTTCTTACTATTCCTTTGGCTCCTTGTATAATGTCTATTCCCTCTGCATCTAAAACTTGAAATGCATTGGGGCCTATATTCCCACATATAACTACCTTAATTCCTTTCTTAGCTAAATTTTTAGCAGCCTCTATGCCAGATCCACTTGGGGTAGATGCGGATGGGTTTGGAAATACTTCAAGATTATTTGTTTCATCATCAAAAATTAAGAAATAATTACATCTTCCAAATCTTTGATCTATTTCTGAATCTATTTCTGTTCCTGTTGAAGATATAGCTATTTTCATTATAATCCCTGTAAATTTCTTATCATTGTGGATCCACATTTAGGACATTTTTTGTCCAAGCATGGAATTCCCCTCACATGTGGCTCCTTATGCCCACATTTAGTGCAGATACAATCTCTCTCTGGGCCCCTACCATAGCGATATCCAGCCATTTTATTCAACATCTTCTGAAATTTTATTTAATCTTGCTTCTAGCTGTTGGATTTCTTTCCTCAAAAGATCTATGTTTTCTGCAAGAATTTTTTTCTCTTCTTCTTTGGATATTAATCCTTCTTTAAAAAACTCAGACTCTATCAGATATGCACATAGTCCTCTTCCAAGGCCTCCTCGGCCTCTTCCTAGGCCTGCAATTCTGTAGTCTGGATAGTATGGATATCTCCCGCAATATGCGTGAAATCCCCTAGGTAATGTTCTTCCCCACATTTTACTCACCAAACGAATATATATTCATTATTATATAAAGATTTCGGTTGGCCTTATTCTTGATATACTCGGCCAATTTAAATTAATGAAATTCAATAGTTTATACAATGATATAAGTATTTTATATATTATTGACATTAATGTTAGTCTATAAAACCAAAAGATTTATATACTAATGATTATCAATATTAGTAACTAACATTTGAGAGATGGTAGTTAGCACTAAAAGGTGAAAAAATATGGGATGGAGAAGACAATTTGAAACTAGAGAAAGGCGTATCAACGAATTAAGACTTCTTCTAAAACAAAAACTAAACAGTGGAAGGGATTATTTCATTCAGGAACTTGTTAATGATACAGATATACCAAGAAGTACTGTTGAAAGATACCTTTACGAATATCTAAACGATGAAGTTGAAATTTATTATGAAGGACCTTTAAAAAAGATACGCTATAAGGGCAGAGGAAATTAGTTTAAGAAAAGGTTTTTAATCTTTTCTTTTTTAATAATTTTTTAAAATCACATTTATATTTTTATACAATATCATTTTTCTTTAAGCAAGCATTATATGTATTTATTTTCTTGCCATGAATTCTGTATTGATATAACTAAAAAACATAATAACTATATGAGTTCGTTAAAGTAAAATTTATATTTAACATCCTCAATTATATTAATTAAGGGAGTGATATTATGGTAGAATTTTGGATGCAAAGAAAGATAGCAATATTTGCATTTAACGGAGATCCAATGTGCGTAATACATGCACTGATAAACACACTTGAGTTTCATGCAAAAGGTTATGACGTAAAACTTATTATTGAGGGCTCTGCTACAGGGCTTATTGGGAAACTAAATGAGGCAAACAATCCACTTCATTATTACTATACAAAAGCAAAGGAAGAGGGATTAATAAGTTGTGTATGCAAGGCATGTGCTACAAAAAGTGGGACTATTGGGAAAGCAGAAGAACAAGGTTTACCTCTTTGTGATGAATTATTTGGCCATCCTAGTATGGCAAAGTATATGGAAGAAGGGTATGATATTATATCAATATGATTTAGTATTTAGGCGATAAATATGGTTTGTATTTTGATGTGGGTCGCACAAGAGAGATTTAGGGATGAAGAGCTTTTTATCCCTAAATCATTGTTTGAGGAAAATGAGTATACTGTTACAGTAGTTTCTCATAACGGTGGAACCGCTTTGAGTAAATTTGGAAAAATAATTGAAGTAAAAGGGATAGATGATATTAAAATGGATGATTATGATGCCTTTCTACTAGTGGGAGGTCCTGGAACTTTTAGTCTTACCGATGATAAGATACTTCATAGCCATATTAAAGATGCCATAAAAAAGATACCCCTCTTAGGGGGCATATGTTATGCGCCAAATATTATGGCCAGAGCCGGGGCATTAAAAAATAAAAAAGCAACTGTATGGGGAGATCAAGAAATTTTTGACAAGGAAGGCGTTATCTTCGATAGCAAAGATATTGTAGTAGATGGGAACATAATAACTGCAAATGGCCCAGATGCGGCGCAACTATGGGCCAAAGCTATAATCAATTATATTAAAAATGAATTAAAAAAATAAATTATACTATAAGAAGGACGAGCTGAAGTCAATTAAAATTTTTCTTAATATTTTCTACAGAACTTTAAAGCCTCCGGTATTCTTTGAAGCATATCAGATCCCCTAAAATTCATACTCATTTCCATAGATGTGATGTCTCCTGCTATGCCATTTAAGAACGTTCCTGCACATGCAGCTTCCAATATTGTACCTTTGTTAGAAAAAGCAGTTATTAATCCTGATAAGATGTCTCCAGTTCCACCTGTCGTCATACCTGCGTTTCCAGTAAAGTTTTTAATAATTCTTTTTCCATCAGAGATTAAATCAACTTCACCTTTAGCTACTATTGTAATACCATATTTTTCAGAGTTAATTAGTATATTGCCTTCAGTTAAATGTTCACCAAACAACATTCGGTATTCAGAGAGGTGGGGCGTTATACACACATCGTTTTTCTTTAAGATTTCGAGATTCCCTTTAACAGCAAAAAGCCCATCTGCATCTATTACTATCTTCTTGCAAGTGATATTTTTTAAAAACTCAATAACAGCCTCGATAGATTCTTTACATCGCCCCATGCCAACACCCAAGAGTATGGAATCAGCTTTTTCAGAAAGATTCATTAGATATTCAACATCTTCTAAAACGAAATTCCTTTTTTCTGTGGAATAAACTATATGATCGGGAGAATAAGACTTTATCACTTTGGCACATTTATTTGGCGATACAACATATACTAAATCTGATAAATATGATGCCGCAATAGAGGAATATATTGGTGCTCCATGGTATTCTTCCGATCCACCAATTATTAATACTCTACCATTATCCCCCTTATGGGAATCACTTGCCCTAAAATTAAGTTTATTTACATATCCTGGGCCAGTAAAGTCATTGAATTCTTTTGGTATACCTATATCAATTACAGCTGTAGCTCCTTCTTTTGGTGTGTGCAGAGATATAACGACATTTGGTATAAAATACGGAGAACCCACATCAATTGAAATCTTAATTCCATTGATCTCGTTTATTCTATTGATAACGTCAGAGAATGGGCGCCTAAGCGTTCCTTTGACTCCAACACCAAAAATAGCATCAACGTAAATTTCAAAATCTGATCTTATTTTTTCTACATCTGAGGAGTCTTTAAGTAGTATCTTTTCAATATTTAGGTGTTTAAGTAGATTCCAGTTTAAACGTGCAGCACCTTCTTTTATGTCCAATGGATCTCCGATTAAATACACTGTGACTCTATTTTCTTTAGACAAATATCTCGCACAAACAAACCCATCCCCCCCATTATTACCAAGCCCACAGAAAACGGCTATCTTGTTTCTAGTTCCAAATCGCTTCTCAATTTCTGATGCCACTCCTCTTCCTGAATTTTCCATAAGAATATCGGTATCTAATCCATAATACTTACAATTTGAATCAATAACGTATGTGTCCATGTTATCCCACAATAATTTAAAAATTTGAATAAATAAGTTTTTGCATATTGGGTAATTTTATATATTATCTGAATAAGCATTTCTTATGGTAAAAGCCTTAGAATGCGAGAGATGTGGATTTAAAGAGTATCTATTGACAGAAGAAAAGAGCTATGATAAATGTCCGTCCTGCCAATCAATAGTCATACTCCAAGAAAAGAATGAGTTGCCTGAACAATTACAAAAGATAGCCAATATAGCGAATCAAAACTTTACTTATGGAAACATTAAAATAGATAATTACTCAGTCTTTTTTGAAACAGATGAGCTTTATAAAACCCCTGAAGATGTAATATCATCTTTCGAGAAGATCGATTTTTACCCGTTTATGCGAAGAGAAAAGGGGAAACTTATTGTAACACTTAGACCTTCCCCACCAAAAAAAGAGTTCTCATATAAGAAAAATCTGATTTTATTTCTATTGACGATTATTTCAACTACAATCGCTGGATATTTTATGGCTGTACCGCATATTGAATATGGATCTATAACAAATCCTTGGATTGGTGCCATAACTTTTTCCTTTTCTATAATGCTAATCTTGGGATCACATGAAATGGGGCACTACCTAATAGCAAGAAAAAATGGTGTTGATGCTACGCTTCCTTATTTTATACCTGCACCTTTTATACTAGGTACAATGGGGGCGGTAATTAACATAAGATCGTTTATCCCGAACAAAAATAGTGCAATTGAATTGGGCCTTTCGGGCCCCCTTGCAGGCATACTGGTGGCCATACCAATAACAATCGTTGGGATTAAGCTTTCACCCATTGTTCCAATTACAGTTTTTGGCGAAAGCTCATTATTTTTGGGAGAGCCACTTATATTTCAACTAATTGCCAATTCAATTGTAAACGTGGCTGAAGGATATTCCTTATACCTCCATCCAGTTGCATTTGCCGGATGGGCAGGTATTTTTGTAACTATGTTGAATTTAATTCCAATGGGCCAACTTGATGGAGGCCACATTGCAAGAGCTGTATTAGGGCCTACATACCACAGGTACCTATCATTTATTGTTGCAATATCCCTTTTTTTCATTGGAATATTCACATGGGCAGGTTGGAGCCTTTGGGGAATAATCGGATTTTATTTGGCATATAGGGGTCATCCTGGGTCGATGAATGAGATAACTCCTTTAGACGAAAAGCATTGGATTATGGTCGGAATCGCAATAATTCTATTTATAGTGTCTACGATGGTTGTACCTATAAAGATGGGCTAAAGATGATGTATGATTGAATACCTTAAATATGAAGTTAAATTCATTTAACCCTAATAGACTGACGCTAAGCAAATGGCACTAATAATGGATATTTTAATATAGAAATAATCTTGCATATCTTTCTATTTCTTAAAAAGGCATCATGGTGCAGTACTTTTCAGATTAGTAAGGGTAGGATCAAAAGATTACCTATTACAACCTACACCGATTAGGATAAAGAAGTAATAAGTTAGTGCCGTGAAATACTGAAGCTATGCAATAGATAATAAACCTTAACTTTAAAAAGTATCATTTGTTTATAGTAAACATGCCTAAACACCTTGTTATTATAGGTGCGGGAGCTGCTGGATTACCTGTGGCATCTCAAGTTAGAAAAAAAAACAAAGATATAGATATTACTGTTATAACTGATCGTAAATATTTTGCATATAGTCCTTGTGGAATTCCTTTTGTTTTTTCTGGAATGATTACTTCATTTGATACCCTCATTCTTAGGGATAATAAGTACTATTCTGAGATGAACATTAACATACTTAATGAAACTACAGTTGATAAAATAGATTTAGATACAAATGAGGTATTTTTTGGTAATGAGAAACTTAAATACGATATCTTAGTTCTAGCTACTGGAGCAAAACCTATAATCCCCCCTATTCCAGGGATAAATCTGGAAGGAATTTATTTCTTAAATTCATTAGAAGATGCTTTAAAAATATCTGACGCATTAAAAAATACAAAATCTCCAACAATAATAGGTGCAGGGGCCATTGGTCTTGAGATGGCGCATGCTTTTCTTAAAAAAGGTCTTAAGTCAAGGCTAATTGAAATGAAGGATCGAGTTCTCCCCAATATGTTAGATAAAGATATGAGCAGTATCGTAGAAGATTACTTATCCTCACTAAATATGCACATTCATACATCTACAGTCGCTTCATCCTTTATAGGAAGTAAAAAGGTAACTCATGTCAAGGCCAATGGAAATGAGTTTGAGACAGATTTAGTTTTAGTATCCGTAGGAGTAAGGCCAAATGTAGAATTAGCGAAAAATGCCGGTATTGAAACTGGAATAACGGGTGCAATTGTAACGGATGCCTCATTGAGAGTAAGAAGGCACGGAAAATACCTTAAAAATGTTTACGCATGCGGTAATTGTATCGAGGTCACAGATATAATAACTCATAAATCTACAATTAGCGCTTTGGGCTCGACAGCAATTAGGCAAGGTGTTCTAGTTGCAGATAACATATTGGGCAAAAATTCTGTTTTTGGTTCTATATCAAGCCCAAGTATTGCAGTAATTGGTGAATTAGAAGTTGGTACAGTTGGGATCACAAAAGAAAGGGCACTTGAATATGGAATTAGCCCTATTGAAGGCAATGCAAAAGGGCTAACACGTGCTAAGTACTATCCTCGGGGGGAGGATATATATGTTAAAATCCTATCAGACAGCGACTATAGGGTAATTGGTGCCCAAGTCATATCTAAAGAAGAGGTAAAGGGAAGAATCGATGCAATGGCGCTTCTCATAGGGAGAAAAACAACTGTCCATCAACTTGCAACATCAGAAACATCTTATGCCCCACCAATATCTAGTGCTTTAGATCCAATTACGATGGCGGCAAGGAAACTAATAGGATCGGACTAGTGAGTCAATATTTTAAAAACAATAATATATTAGACACACATTCAATTTAAGTAATTTTTATATAGAGATACAATATCAAAAAAATATGATTAAAAGGTATTTTGTAATTTTATTTTTACTATTTGGCATATCATTTTCAACCTTCATGATAG